>Ga0326726_10000154_pt1 | contig 66089 bp, 55 predicted proteins | sample MHFenrmetagenome_2_FD_207603 | JGI IMG/M metagenome (GOLD analysis project Ga0326726, IMG submission 207603) | Lab enriched peat soil microbial communities from Michigan Hollow, Ithaca, NY, United States - MHF15MN | ecosystem: Environmental > Terrestrial > Soil > Wetlands > Peat | place: USA... | reverse complement strand
TACGGCATCAGCTGGACTCGCGGGGGTCAAACGCTGGGCATGAAGGTGTGGCGTTTCCGTGTCGTGCGCCTCGACGGCGCTCCGCTGCGCTGGCGAGACGCCCTGCTCCGGCTCGCGGTCGCGATGCCGGCCTGGCTTCCATTGGGCATCGGTCTCATCGCCGCCGCCTGGGATACTGAGCGTCGCAGCTGGCACGACCGCTGGTCGCGAACCCGTCTGGTCAGTCAAATCCGCAGTTGATGGCTGGAATCGGTGCGACTCCGTTCCGCGAGTGCCTCAATGCGTGCGGCGCAAGGCAATCGTGGTGCCGATGGTGAGAAGGAGCAGCGGCGTCCACGCGAGCACGACAGGGTTCACATCGAAGACCTGAGCGCTGCTCTCGAGCGTACGCTGCAGCAGATAAAAGCCGATGCCGATCAGCACGCCAGCCACGGTTTTCGCGCCGGAACCCGCAGAACGCATCGAGCCGAAACAGAACGGCAGCGCCAGCAGCACGATCACGATGATCGACAGCGTACGCGCGATGCGCGCCCAGAAGGTAAATTCGACCGCGCGCGTATCGAGACCGTTGGCGCGCAGGTGCGAGAGGTAGCGGCCCAGCTGCACGGTCGCCATCTGTGCGGGATCGACGGCGGCGAGCCCGAGAAATTCGGGACTCACGCGGGTATCGAAGTTCTTCCGGGCGGTGCGCGTCACGCTCGTGCCGTTCCCGGTGAATGCCGTCTCGGCATAGCCGTCCAGGAGCCAGCGCCCGCTGCCTGCGACGGTGGCGGTCTCCGCCCGCCCGATCGAGGCAATTCGCCGGCCGGTGTCGAAGCGGAAAACATAAACTCCGCCGAACATGGTCTCGCCGGTCTGGCGTTCGACCTGCACTATGTTGCTGCCATCCTTGACCCAGGCGCTGCCGCTGCCGGCGACGCTGAATTCCGCAAACTTGCTGAATACCTTGAATTGACGCGCGAACTGCTGCACGGGCGGAGTCACGTACTCCCCGAGCACCACGTCGAACACGACCAGAAACACACCGGCCCCGGCAACTGCCATGGCAATGCGCGCCAGCGACACGCCCGATGCGCGCACGACAATAATCTCGCTACTGCGGGCGAGCATTCCGAGCCCGAGGAGCGAGCCGAGCAAGGCGCCTATCGGCAGCAGCTCATAGATCTGCTCCGGCATTGATAGGAGCGAGTACACGAATGCATTCGCCGCCGTGTAAGAGCCGACCCCGATGTCATCCTGCTGGCCGATGAAAACGAACAGCACGCCGAGCGTCATGAGCACAGCCATGACGAGCGCCGTATAGAGAAGCACCGTACGTGCAAGATAACGATCGAGAATGGTCACGGCGCCGCCACCACGTCGTGCGCCCCACGCTGGAAACTGAGCGTGTGGTCGCGAAACAGCAGTACCGCGGCATAGGCGACCATGAGGAGGTGAACCCACCACAGGCCAAGCCACGCCGGCGCCATGCCGCGCTCAATCCACACCTTGCCTGCCGACAACAACGTGAAGTAGATGAAGTACACAAGAATCGCGTGCCCCATGCGCGCGTAGCGTCCCTGCCGCGGCCGCAGCCGGCTGACGGGCACCGCGAGGAGCGCCAGCACAAATGCCATGATCGGCGCCGATGCGCGCCATGAGAGCTGCGCCTGATCGCGCGGGTCCACCGAGCCGATGAGATCCCATGTCGCCATCAATTCGCGGCGGTCCTTGGGAGCCGCGAGTCCCGGCAGGCGCACTGGAATACCGTGCGATTCGAACTCGGTGATCCGAAATTGCGGCTCGCCGGCGACGCCGTCGTAGCGGGTGCCGTTGAAGAGCGTCACCGTGTGAACGTTGCCATCGCGCGAGACGCTGTTCTCTGCGCGCTCGGCCACCGCCGCTTCAATCTTGTTGCCGATCCTGCGTTCGACGAACACGTCATGGAGTGCGCCCCTGTCATCGACGCGCTGCGCATAAAACACCGCGGCTCCCCCAAAACTGCGGAACTTGCCGGGTGCAAGATCCGCGAGCTGGGCCGTGCGCACGGCGGTGCTCTGAATGGCGTATGCCCGCTGCGCGGCGTCCGGGGCACCGAAAAACGCGAGCCACGCCAGCGCGACTGCTGCCGCCGTCGCCAGCACCGACACGGGCCGATAGAGCCGCAGCGTGCCGATTCCGCAGGCCTGCACGGCCGTCATCTCGCTCTCGTGATAGAGGCGCCCGAAGGCAAGCACGATCGCAAGCAGCAGCCCGACAGGCATCAGCACCGTCAGGTTCGTGATCGTGCTCAGCCCGATCAGCGTCATCACGATCTCTTGCGGCAGACTCTGTTCGGCGGCTCTTTGCAACGTCCGCGACAGCTGGTTGCTGACCAGGATGACGAGCAGCACGCCGGTCACTGCGAGCCAGCTCTGAGCCGCCTCGCGTAGCAGATAGCGATCGATGACGCGGGACATGAGCTAGCCGGGGGGAATCGAGTACACTCTCGACCCATCGATTGACCGTTGCATTACTGGTCGATTTAACTGTTCATTCATAGGGTGCCGCCGCGTACGCGGCAGTACAGTAAAGCACTCCAACGTCCGCCTCAACGACAAAAGCTTCAGCCCGGACGTCATGGGGATTGCCTAGAGAGGCTTCACAAGCGATGCAGATTCACGTCGTCACTCAAAATGCGGCCCGCGTCCCGAGCGATTGCGCAGTGGTAGGCGTCTATGAGGGCGGCGAACTCGGCGCCGCTGCGCGCGCGCTCGATCGCGACCTGAAGGGACGGATCGCGGCGCTCATTGCGCGCGGCGATTTCGCAGGTCGACTCGCGGACACGCTGCTGCTCACGGACCTGACCACAGCCGCCGCGCCGCGCGCGCTCGTTGTCGGTCTCGGTAGCAAGAGTTCCTTCGGCCGAAAACCCCTGCGCCGCGCGCTGGTTGCGGCGCTCCAGGCAGTTACCCGCACTGGTGCGAAGTCGGCGAATCTCGCCGTCGCCACCGAACCCCTGCGGGGCCTTGACCCTTACGGCCGCGGCCGGTTGGTTGCGGAGCTCGCGCACCTTGCGCTTTACCGCATTCCGGATCTCAAGACTTCGGCCAAGCCCGCCCCACCGGCGCTCAAGAATGTGACGCTGCCCGTCGCCGACGCGCGCAGCGCTCACGCCGCCGAACGTGGCGCAAAGCACGGCAGCGCGATTGCCTCAGGGATCAGGCAGGCGCGCGACCTCGCAAATCTTCCGGCAAACGTCTGCACGCCGACGCATCTCGCGCACACGGCCCGGATGCTGGCGAAGCGTCACAAGAAAATGTCGGCGACCATTCTCGGGCCCGCTCAGATCGAGCGCCTCAAGATGGGCGCGTTTCTCGCGGTCACGCGCGGGAGCGGTGAGCCCGCGCAATTCATCGTCCTCAGGTATCGCGGTGCGCCCGCGGCGGATGCCCCCGTCGTATTTGTCGGCAAAGGCATCACGTTCGACAGCGGCGGTATTTCCCTCAAGGACCCCGCCGGGATGGACGAGATGAAATTCGACATGGGTGGCGCCGCCAGCGTGCTCGGCGCGCTGACGGCCGCCGCTGAACTCGGCCTGCCGATCAACCTGGTCGCCATCATCGCCGCCTGTGAAAACATGCCTGACGGCCGCGCCGTCAAGCCGGGCGACATCGTCGTCACCATGTCCGGGCAGACCGTCGAGATTCTCAATACGGATGCCGAGGGGCGTCTGATTCTCTGCGACGCCCTGCACTATGCGCGGCGCTTCAAGCCGGCGGCCATCATCGATGTCGCGACACTCACTGGCGCCTGCGTCGTGGCGCTCGGTCCCTATATGAGCGGGATCATGACGCCGCACGATCGGCTGGCGGCGGAGCTGCTCGCGGCGGGAACGCGCGCCGACGACGCCACGTGGCGCCTGCCGCTGGCCGACGAGTATGCAGAGCCGCTCAAGAGCAACTTCGCGGATTTCGCGAACGTCGGCGGGCGTGAAGGCGGCGCGGCGGTCGCGGCTGCGTTCCTTGGCAAATTCACGCAGGGCCTTAACTGGGCGCATCTCGATATCGCCGGCGTGGCGTATCTCAGCGGCGCGCAGAAGTCCGGCACCGGGCGGCCCGTCGCGCTCCTCGCTGATTTTCTGATTGCCCGGGCAGGAGCCTGACGAGCGCATGCCGCGTGTCGATTTCTACGTGCTGGAAGGCGTCGAGACGCGGCCGCGCCTCGTGTACGCCTGCCGCATCGCGGAGAAGGCGTTCGACCTGAAGCAGCGCGTGTCCCTGCTGACTGAAACCGCCGCGGATGCCGAGGCGCTCGATAACCTCCTGTGGACGTTTCGCGACCGCAGCTTCATTCCCCACGAACTGCAGCCGGCGGCCGGCGAATCGGATTGCCCCGTCGTCATTGGCTGGCAGGGACAGCGCCCGGCACATCCAGACCTCCTGATCAACCTGGGATCAACCGTTCCGGCGAATTTCGCCGACTATGCGCGCATCGCCGAGATCGTCGACGCGGACAACGATCGGCGGCGCGCGGGCCGTGAGCGCTATCGCTACTATGTCGAGCACGGCATCAAGCCCGACACTCACAACATCGGAGGCTCAGCGGGTGGCGAACAAGAAGCCCCATAGCCACGGCGGCGGCCCGGACACAGGTTCGACGAGCGGCTCCATCCCCGTGCTGAGCGAGGTCGTGTCGCTGCGCAAGCCTGCGCCCGCCATCGGAGCGGAGCGCATCGCCGCCCTGCAGTCGGAAATCGTGAGCCAGACGCTCAAGACCGCGGAGGAACTGCTGCACGCCGCCGCGCGCGAAATAGAGGCGACGCTGCTCGAACGCGTCGCGGATCAGCTGCGCGCACGGCTGCCGGAGATCGTCGATCGCGTACTCAAGGAGCGACTGACGCAGCCCGACACCCCGCGGGACCGCTAGATGGATAAGGCTTACTCTCCGCGCGACATCGAAGGTCGGCTCTACGCACATTGGGAAAGCGCAGGCTATTTTTCCCCGAGCGGCCAGGGCGCCGCTTTCTGCATCATGATTCCGCCGCCCAACGTGACCGGGACGCTGCACATGGGGCACGCGTTCCAGGACACGATCATGGACGCGCTCACACGTCAGATGCGCATGTCGGGCCGCAACACTCTGTGGCAGGCAGGCATGGACCACGCCGGCATTGCGACGCAGATGGTGGTCGAGCGTCAGTTGAATGCCGAAGGCAAGACACGTCATGACCTCGGCCGTGAGGCATTCCTGGCACGCGCCTGGCAGTGGAAAGAGCAATCCGGCGGCACGATCTCACGGCAGCTGCGCCGCCTTGGAGCCTCGCTCGACTGGTCGCGCGAACGCTTCACGATGGACCCGGACCTCTCGGCCGCCGTGACCGAGGTGTTCGTGCGCCTGTACGAAGAAGGGCTCATTTACCGCGGCAAGCGCCTCGTCAACTGGGACCCGGTGCTGCTCACGGCGGTCTCCGATCTCGAAGTGGTCTCGGAAGACGAAGCCGGCCAGCTCTGGCATCTGCGCTATCCGTTTGAGGATGGCAGCGGATTCGTCATCGTTGCCACGACGCGACCCGAGACCTTGCTCGGCGATGCCGCGGTCGCGGTCAATCCCGAGGATGAGCGTTATCGGAAACTCGTAGGCAAGAAACTTCGGCTGCCGCTCACGAATCGATTGATTCCGGTCATTGCCGACAGCTACGCCGATCCGGCGTTCGGCAGCGGCTGCGTGAAGATCACGCCGGCGCACGACTTCAACGACTATGAGGTCGGCGCGCGCCACGGACTCGAGCTGATCAATATCCTCGATCCGGGCGCACGCCTGAACGAGAACGTGCCGGCGAAGTATCGCGGTCTCGAGCGCTTCGCCGCGCGCAAGGTCGTGCTCGCCGATCTCGGAGCGGCCGGGCTCATCGAGCGCATCGAGCCGCACACGCATGTGGTGCCGCGCGGTGACCGCTCCGGCGCCATTCTCGAGCCGTATCTCACCGATCAGTGGTACGTCAAAGTGGCGCCGCTCGCCGCCGCGGCCATCGCCGCCGTCGACGCAGGCCGGATCCGTTTCGTACCGGAGAACTGGAGCAAGACCTATTACGAATGGATGCGCAACATCAAGGACTGGTGCATCAGCCGCCAGCTCTGGTGGGGTCACCGCATTCCTGCCTGGTACGACGCTGCGGGCAAGGTGTACGTCGGCCGCAGCATCGACGCGGTCCGCGAAAGTTACGGTCTTGCAGCGAACGTCGCGCTGAAGCAGGACGATGATGTGCTCGACACCTGGTTCTCGTCCGCGCTGTGGCCATTCTCGACGCTTGGCTGGCCGAAAAAAACCACGGATCTTGCGACCTTCTACCCGTCGAGCGTGCTGGTCACCGGCTTCGACATCATTTTCTTCTGGGTCGCGCGCATGATCATGATGGGCCTGAAGTTCATGGGCGACGTGCCGTTTCGCGAAGTGTACGTGCACGGACTCGTCCGCGACGCGGAAGGCCAGAAGATGTCGAAGTCGAAAGGCAACGTCATCGACCCGCTCGACATCGTCGATGGCATCGATCTCGAGTCGCTGGTGAAGAAGCGCACGACCGGGCTCATGCAGCCGCAGCTTGCGCCCGCGATCGAGACGGCGACGCGCAAGGAGTTCCCGCGAGGCATCGAGGCTCATGGCACCGATGCCCTGCGCTTCACGTTCGCGGCGCTCGCGACCCAGAGCCGCGACATTCGTTTCGATCTGGCCCGCGTCGGCGGCTATCGAAATTTCTGCAACAAGCTCTGGAACGCGGCGCGTTACGTCACGATGGTGACCGAGGGACAGGATTGCGGCCTGCAAGGCGAGGTGGCGCTGAGCGCCGCCGATCGCTGGATTCGTTCGCGCTGCTCCTTCGCGACGGCCGAGGCCGCTCGCGGTTTCGCGGAATACCGCTTCGATCTTGCCGCGCAGGCGCTCTACGAGTTCACCTGGTACGAGTTCTGCGACTGGTACCTCGAACTTTCCAAACCCATTCTGCAGTCGCCCGCAACGAGCGCCGCCGCATTGCGCGGCACGCGGCAAACGCTTGCCCAGGTGCTGGAAAGGATACTGCGGCTCCTGCACCCGATCACGCCGTTCATTACCGAAGAGATCTGGACGCGCATCGCACCGCTCGCGGGCAAGTCGGGTCCGACGATCATGCTCGCGCCCTACCCGCTTGCCAGCGACTGTCCGCGCGACACCGCTGCGGAGAGTGAAATGCGCTGGGTGATGGACTTCATTCTCGGCGTGCGCCAGATCCGGGGCGAAATGGACATTGCGCCGTCGAAACGCTTCGACGTACTCCTCGCCAACGCGGGCGAGCGCGACCTGACGCTCCTGAAGTCCCATGGTGGATACCTCGAGCGCCTCGCGCAGGTCGGTGGCATACGCCCGCTCGCGGCGGGCGAGGCGGCGCCGCAATCCGCCACCGCGCTGCTCGGGGAAATGAAGATTCTCGTGCCAATGGCGGGTCTCATCGATGTGGCAGCGGAGCGTGAGCGGCTCGGCAAGCGCGCAACCAAGGCCCGCGCGGAGCTTGCCAAGTGCCATGGCAAGCTTGCCAACGAAAAATTCGTCGCCAACGCTCCGCCCGAGGTGATCGCCCAGGAGCGCGGCCGCGTCGTCGACTTCGAGCGGGAACTCGCGCAGATCGAAGCGCAGCTGAAGCTCCTCGCCGAACTCCGGTAGGATCAAGCCATGGATGACGCCGGGAAACTTGCGCGCTCCGGCCAGAAGCAGATGGAGGGAGCGCTCGCCGCGGTCAATCGCGTGATTCTCGGCAAGGATCACGAGATTCGACTGGCGCTCGCCTGCCTTCTGGCACGCGGCCATCTACTGATCGAGGACATTCCGGGCGTCGGCAAGACGACACTCGCGCACGCGCTCGCACGCGTGCTCGGACTTTCCTACCAGCGCGTGCAGTTCACGAGCGACCTGCTGCCGGCCGATATCATCGGGGTCTCGATCTACGATCGCGATACGCAGCGCTTCAACTTTCACAAGGGTCCGGTGTTCGCACAGCTGGTGCTGGCCGATGAGGTCAATCGCGCCACTCCCAAGGCACAGAGCGCCTTGCTCGAAGCCATGGAAGAGCACCAGGTTACGGCCGACGGCGCGACCTACCCGCTGCCGAAACCCTTCTACGTGATCGCCACACAGAATCCGACCAGCCAGATCGGCACGTTTCAGCTGCCGGAATCCCAGCTCGACCGGTTTCTCATGCGCATCGAGCTCGGCTATCCCGCGCCGGCATTCGAACGCGAGCTCCTGCAGGGACGCGACCGGCGCGAGCTTCTGCCGAATCTCGAGGCCGCATTGCCCGTCGGTCAGCTGCTGGCCCTGCAGGATGCGGTGAGCTGGATTCGGACCTCGGATGCGCTGCTCGACTATGTGCAGCAGATCGTCGCATTCACGCGCGCGGCGACGCGCTTCGCAACCGGCCTTTCACCCCGGGCGGCGATTGCAATTGTGCGGGCGGCGCAGAGCTGGGCGCTGATTCATGGCCGGCCGGGAGTATTGCCCGAAGACGTGCAGACCATTCTCCCGGCCGTTGTCGGCCATCGCTTGCGCGCGCGCGATGAGGCGTCAGGCGAAGCGTCGAGCGCAGCCGCCCGATTTGTCATTGAGAACGTGCCGATCCCGTAGTTGCGGTCCGTCCCAAGCCTGGAAAAGACTATCGCGCGCACCATGCTCAAACGATTCCGCGAGCGGACACGCGCAGCCTGGCGGGCGCGCATGCGCGCGTGGTCGCTGCGGCGCCACGGTCCCGACCGGCTGCCCCTCAGTATCGTGCGCCGGCGTGTCTACATCCTGCCGACGAGCTTCGGCGTCTTCTACGGCGCCATCGTGTTCGGCATGCTCCTCGCTGGCCTCAACTACAACAACAATCTCGCGCTGGCGCTGACGTTCGTGCTGGCGGCGGTCGCCGTCGTCGCCATGCACTACTGCCATCGAAATCTCGCGGGCGTGCAATTGCGCGCGCTGGAAGCGGAGCCCGTCTTCGTCGGCCAATCAGCAATGCTCCGCGTCGAGCTGCTGAGCACGTCGGCCCTCGATCGGCTCGACCTGGAAATTCGGGCCGATGACTCGGAGAGCGTGTGCGTGACAGTGCCTGCCCGGGAACGCCTCGCGTGCGAGGTACCGGTGCGCGCCCACAGGCGCGGCCGCAACCGCGTGGCGCGACTCACGCTCGAGACGCGTTTTCCCTTGCGCCTCTTTCGCGCCTGGGCGTGGGTTTATGACTGCGCGGAATTCATCGCATACCCGAAACCCGACGGCAGCGCGCCACCGCCGCTCGCCGCGACGTCGGCGAGCGGACGGCATGACGCACCCGGCCGTGGCGAGGAGGACTTCGCGGGCCTGCGCGACTACCAGAAAGGCGACTCGCCACGCCGGGTGAGCTGGAAAGCCTTCGCGCGCACGGATCAGCTGCTCGCCAAGGAATACAGCGGCGCCGCGCGCCGTTGGCTGGTCCTCGACCTGAACCACACACCGGGAACCGACCTCGAGGCGCGCCTCAGCCAATTGGCGCGCTGGGTAGTCGATGCCGAAGGCGCCGCAGCCGCGTACGCGCTCGACCTGCCGGGAACGCACCTGGCGCTTGGGACAGGCGCCACCCATGAGCGGCGCTGTCTGCTCGCGCTTGCACTCCACGGCGAGCCTTCCGCAACGGTGCGGCTGTGAACACGGCGCCTCGCACAGCGCTTGATCGCGTTCGCTGGACACTCATCGCCGTCGGCGCAGGCTACCTGCCGCACGCTTTTCATCTGCCGTTGTGGGTGAGCGGCGTGGTGCTGGCCACGGGTCTCTGGCGCCTCAGCATCGCGCTTCGTCAACGGCCGCTGCCGGGACGCATCGTGCGCTTTGCAGGCGCTGTGCTCGCGCTCATCGCCGTGCTCGCGAGCTATCGAACGATCAATGGCCTGGAAGCCGGCAGCGCACTCCTCGCCCTGATGGCGGCCCTCAAACTCCTCGAGACGCGGGAGCTGCGCGATCACGTGCTGCTGGTGTTGATCGGCTTCTTCCTGCTGCTCGCCGCCATGCTCCGCGACCAGAGCCTCTGGCTCCTGCCCTACTACGCGCTAGTCACCTGGCTCGGGCTCACCGCCCTCTTTGCAGTGACGCGCGCCAACGACGTCATGCCGTGGCGGCGCGCGCTCGCAATGAGCGGCCGCATGCTGCTCTACGCGTTGCCGCTCGCGGCGGTTCTCTTCCTGCTGTTTCCGCGCGTGCCCGGACCCTTCTGGGCCTTGCCGAACGCAACGCGGGCTCTGAGCGGCCTCGACGATGAGATGAGTCCCGGCGACATCTCCGACCTCACGCTCTCGGATGCCCCCGCTTTTCGGGCGCGCTTCCACGGCTCGGTCCCGCCGCCGATCGAGCGTTATTGGCGTGGACCGGTGCTCCATGACTTCGACGGCTACACCTGGCGTCGCACGCGCGGTCAGTTCTATCCGACCCAGCCACTCGCGTTCACGGGCCCGCGCTATTCGTATCGCGTCATGCTGGAAGCGAACAACCGGCCGTGGCTCTTCGCCCTCGATCATCCCGTGCAATGGCTCGGCGATGACACGGTAACGCAGGCCTTCGACTATCAATTGCTGTTGTCGCGGCCCGCTACCGAAGCACAAAGTTTCGAGCTGACCTCCTATACCCGGACAGGATCGGAAGGCGACACGGATCTCGCACAGAGCCTGCGCCGTCGGGACACTCGACTTCCCGAGGGCCGCAATCCGCGCACACGCACACTGGCGGCCGAGCTGCGCGCCCGCTTTCCGGACGATCGCGCCTATGTGCGTGCGGTGCTCGATTTGTTTGCGGCGCAGGAATTCGCCTACACGCTGACGCCACCCAGGCTCGAAACCGATGCGATCGACGATTTCATGTTCAATACCCGGCGCGGATTCTGCGGCCACTATGCCTCGGCTTTCACGGTGTTGATGCGCTTGGCGGGAATTCCAGCGCGCGTCGTCACGGGCTATCAAGGGGGCGTATACAACCGGCTGGGAGACTACTGGTACGTGAGTCAGGCGGACGCGCACGCGTGGAGCGAGATCTGGCTGCAGGGCGCCGGCTGGCAGCGCGTTGATCCTACCGCCGTGGTCGCGCCCGATCGCCTCGAACGCGGCGCGGAGGATTCCCTGACCGCAGGCGCCGCCGCGTCCGAACGCTGGTTCGGCACTGCCGAATGGCTGCAAAACGTCCGCTTCGCCTGGGACGCGGCCAATACCTGGTGGCGCGATCGTGTGCTCGACTTTGATCGCTTCAAGCAACGGGCGTTGCTCGAATGGCTGGGCTTGCCCGATCCTGACTGGCGCACGCTCGGCATTCTGCTCGCGTTCGGATTCACGGTCTTCCTGCTATGGATCACTCTGGCGCTGCGCCGTGACACGACGCCGCGCAACCGTGATCCGCTCGTTGGCTTGTACCAGCGCTTCTGCAAGGCTGCCGCGCGACGCGGTATCGAACGGCGGCCCGATGAGGGTCCGGTCGACTTTGCGCAGCGCCTGAAGCTCTCAATGCCAGGTGCGGCGCCCGTCATCGACGCATTCATCGGCAGCTTCGTGCGCGCGCGTTATCTCGCGCCTGATGAGAGCAGCGACATCGAGGAGCTCACTCGCCTCGCGCGCGCCTTTGAGAGATCGTGGACGCCGCGATGAGCACACTCATTATCGTGCTCGCCGCCGCGGGCATCGTGCTGGCAGGCCAGCTGGGTCTGCCCTGGTGGCGTGCGCGCAAACGCGAGCGAGTGATGAGGCACGGCCTTGACCGCGGCGCGCGCTTGTCCATCGAGGACGAGGTGCCCCTCTATCGGCGCCTGCCCATCGAGATCAAGGCGCGCCTCGACTCGCTGGTAGCGGTGTTCATTGCGGAAAAGGAATTCGTCGGTTGCGCCGGACTCGAGATCTCCGCGGAGATGAAACTCAGCATCGCAACGCAGGCTTGCCTCCTCATCGTCAATCGCCGCAAGGAGCATCCCGGTGTCTATGACGAACTCGATAGCATCCTGGTGTACCCGAGTTCCTTTCTCGTACACGATCGCGAGGTGGATGACGCGGGCGTCGTCACCGAGGAACCGCGTGAATTACTGGGCCAGACTTTCGACACGGGCCGGATCATTCTGTCCTGGTCCGATGTGGAAGGTGGTGCGCGCGCGACGGCCGACGGCGCGAACGTCGTGCTGCACGAGTTCGCTCATTACCTCGACAACGAGGACGGCTCGGGCAATGGCGCCCCGATTCTCGCCGATAGCGCCGACTATGAGCGCTGGTCGACCGCGCTCAAGGCGGCTTACGGCCGCGCCTGGCACCGGATCCGCGGCGGCCGCGCAACCGTGATCGATGCATACGCGCTCGAGAATGAAGCGGAGTTCTTCGCCGTCGTCACTGAAGTGTTCTTCGAGAGTGCTGCGGCACTCAAGGCGGAAGATCCGCCGCTCTACGGGGAACTCGCCCGCTACTATCAACTGGATCCCGCGAGCTGGGTCAGCTAGCAGGCCGTCAGCGCTGCGCGCCGTGGGGCACGCGCATCAGAAAGATGCCACCAATGACGAAGAGCACGGAGATTGACATGATGCCAAGACGCGGATCGTGCGAGACGAACGCCACAATGCCGGTCAGTGTCGGGCCGAGCACGGCGGCGAACTTGCCCATCATGTTGTAGAAGCCGAAGAACTCGCCCGACTTACCCGGCGGCACGAGGCGCCCGTAGAGCGAACGCGAAAGCGACTGGATGCCGCCCTGCACGAGGCCAATGACAATCGCGAGCACCAGGAAGTCGCGCTCGGTGCGTATGAAATACGCGCCGAAAGTTGCGAGAAAGTACACGCCGATCGCGATCAGGATGCCGTTGCGGGCCCCGAACTTTCCGCCGAACCAGCCGAACGCGAGCGCCGCCGGAAACGCGACGAACTGCGTGACGAGCAGCGCCTGCAGCAGGCTCGCCGACTGAAGTCCGAGCGACAGGCCATAGTCGACGGCCATCTTGATGACCGTATTGACGCCGTCGATGTAGAACCAGTACGCGAGGAGAAACAAGGTCAGCTCGCGATACTTGGTGATTGCCCGCAAGGTCGCGAGGAGCTCCCGCCAGCCGGCGAGCGCTGCCCTGATACCAAGCGATGCCTGCGCGGGCTTTGCCTCCTTGATGAAGAACATCGCGGGAATGGTAAAGACGAACCACCACACGCCGACGGTCACGAACGACACCTGCACGGCTTGCGCGGCATTGGCGAGGCCGAAGCTCGCCGGGCTCTTCACCATCAGGGCATTTACCGCGAACAGCAGTCCGCCGCCGAGATAGCCGAGGGCGTAGCCATAGCCCGAAACGAAATCGAACTCCTTCTCCGTGGAGATATCCACGATGAGCGAGTCATAGAACTGATTGCCGCCCCAGAAGCCGATCGAGGACACCACGTAGCACGCGACCGCCATCACCCATTCGCCGCGCCCGACGAAATACATCGCGCTGGTCATGGCCGCGCCGAGCACGGTGAAAAGGGCGAGCAGGCGGACGCGCGCGCCTCCCTTATCCGCAATCGCGCCTATGAGCGGCGCCACCATGGCGACGACAAAACTCGCGGCGCCGTTGGCGAGCCCCAATCTGAATGTGCTCAGCGTTACATCGGTGCCGGCGCTCCAGAACTGCTTGAAAAAGACGGGGAAGAATCCCGCCATCACGGTGGTCGCGAAGGCCGAATTCGCCCAGTCGCAGAGAGCCCAGGCGACCACGGGCCGCCGCCAAAGCGCACTCCAGGAACTCGCCTCGCCACGCGGCTTCATCTTCACGCGGCGCGCGCCAGGTGGTCGCGAGTTTCGCGAAAGTCGATTTCGGGCCAGCGCTCGCGCGTCAGCTGCAGATTCACACGGCTCGGCGCGAGATAGACGAGCGCTCCGCTGTGATCGACGGCGAGGTGCTCATACGCCTTGACGCGAAACTCCGCGAGCCGCCGTGCGTCGTCGCAGGCAATCCAGCGGACGGTGAATACATTGATGTCTTCGAACACGCACGTGACGTTGTACTCGTCCGCCAGCCGGAACGCGACGACTTCGAACTGCAGCGGGCCGATCGCTCCAAGAATGAGGTCGTTGTTGCGCATGGGCCGGAAGAGCTGCGTTGCGCCCTCCTCGCACAGCTGGTCGAGCCCCTTGCCGAGCGCCTTCATGCGCAGCGGATCCTTGAGCACGGCGCGGCGAAACATTTCCGGCGCAAAGTTGGGCACGCCCGTAAACGTCAGGGCTTCGCCCTCGGTGAAGGTGTCGCCAATATTGATCGTGCCGTGATTGTGCAGGCCAATGATATCGCCCGCGTACGCGAACTCCGCCTGCTGGCGATCCGCCGCCATGAAGGTAAGCGCGTCGGAGATGCGCATTTCCTTGTCGAGGCGCACATGGAAGAGCCGCATGCCCTTCTGATACCGCCCCGAGCAAAGGCGCATGAACGCGATGCGATCGCGGTGACCCGGGTCCATGTTCGCCTGGATCTTGAAGACGAAGCCGGTAAACGATTCCTCGAGCGGCGCGACGGCGCGTTCGGTCGCCGCGCGTCCGAGCGGTCCCGGCGCGTAGTCGACGAACGCGGTCAGGAGCTCATCAACGCCGAAATTATTGATGGCCGAACCAAAGAACACCGGCGTCTGGCGGCCGGCAAGATAGGCTCCGCGGTCGAAGCTCGCGGTCGCGCCACGTGCGAGTTCGAGCTCCTCACGCACTTCATCCGCGCGGTCGCCGAGAAGTTCATCGGCGGCGGCTGAGGCCAGACCCTCGATCACACGATTTTGTCCGACTCGGCCTTTCTCCGCTGCCACGTAGACGTAGATCCTGTCCTCGAGCAGGTGATAGATGCCCTTCAGTTCCCTGCCCATGCCGATCGGCCAGGTGACCGGGGCGCAGCGGATCTTCAGCACGTTCTCGATTTCATCGAGGAGTTCGACCGGTTCGCGGCCATCGCGGTCGAGCTTGTTGATGAAGGTCATGATCGGCGTATCGCGCAGGCGACAGACTTCCATCAGCTTGATGGTGCGCTCTTCGACGCCCTTGGCGCAGTCGATGACCATCAGCGCCGAGTCGACCGCGGTCAGTGTGCGGTACGTATCCTCGGAGAAATCCTCGTGACCCGGGGTGTCGAGAAGATTCACGACGCGCCCCTTGTACGGGAACTGCATAACCGAGGAAGTCACGGATATGCCGCGCTGCTGCTCGAGCCGCATCCAGTCCGAGGTCGCGTGACGCGTCGCCTTGCGGCCCTTCACGGTGCCCGCCATTTGAATGGCGCCGCCAAAGAGCAGCAGCTTCTCGGTCAATGTCGTCTTGCCGGCGTCGGGATGCGAGATGATCGCAAACGTTCTGCGGCGCTCGATTTCTTCGGCGTAGGTACTCATGGCGGCGCGGATTCTAGCGCAGCTCCGCGCGCTCGATGCGAGCGCCGCGGCAGCCCGGATTCGCCGGGTCGGTCAACCTCTTGGCGCCGCCATCAGGTCGAGCTTGAGCACCACGGCGTCTTCACGGCCGACTGTCGCCTGGTAGTAGCCACGGCGAATGCCGATCTGTTCGAAGCCCATCGACTGATAGAGCCGGATCGCGTTGGTATTGGTTGGCCGCACTTCGAGGTAAGCCTCGCGCACGCCGAAGCAACGCGCGCGCTCGATGAGGGCCTCGAGCATGCTGCGGCCAAGACCGCGGCAGCGAACTTCCTCGGCCACACACAGGTTGAGAATGTGAGCTTCGCCAGCGCCGGCCGAGAGAATGCCGTAGCCAAGCACACTGCCGCCGATATCGATCACGCGGCAGATGTAACCGACGCGCAGGCAATCGCGGAAAATCCCTTCGCTCCACGGAAAGAGATACGCGCCGCGCTCGAGCGCGGCGACCGCGGGCAGATCGGCGTCGTGCATCGGACGGATCAACACCGCCGGCAGTTCCAGATCGCGCCTCACCGCTACCATGCTCGTACCGCGACCTTTGAATTCAGGCCGCGCCTCCTTCGTGTACCGAGCGGGCGAATTTCAGATCGATCCAGGCCTTGCGCTTCTCGCCGGGCGAGCGCAGCAAATACGCCGGATGGTAGGTGATCACGAGCGGCGTCGACAGCGGGCCGTAGCGATGCACTTGCCCGCGTAATTTGCCGATCGGCACCGTGGTCGAGAGCAGGTGCTGCGCGGCGATCCGTCCGACCGCGAGAATGACCTGCGGCCGGATGAGCGCAATCTGCCGATGGAGAAATGGCGTACAGCAGCTCGCCTCCTCCGGTTTGGGATCGCGGTTGCCGGGCGGGCGGCATTTGAGAATGTTGGCGATGTAGACCTGTTCGCGCGGCATGCCGATCGCTCGCAACATCGAATTCAGCAGCTGGCCGGCGCGCCCGACGAAAGGTTCGCCCTGCCGATCCTCATCCGCGCCCGGCGCCTCGCCGACAATCAGCCACCGGGCCTCAGGATTGCCAACGCCAAATACGGTCTGCGTGCGCGTCTTGTGGAGCTCGCAAGCGGTGCAAGCCGCGACACGAGCGCGCAGTTCCGTCCAGTCGAGCGTGCTCACGTCACCAATGGGGAGCTGCGCAGCGATCGTGGTCTCACGGCTGGCTGCCGGTTCCATCTGGCCGGCGGCCATGAACACGGCAGGCGCCTGCGGCGCGCGCCTTGCCTTCGGTTCGAACGCCTCGATACCGAGCGCATTGAGATATTCGAGCTTGCGCGGATTCATGAGGGTCCGGGGATTTTGCGCGGCGTGCGCCGCCGCGCCTTGCGCCAAACCCAGGTCGCGGGTCCTGACAGCGCATACGTGCCGAACAAGATGAACAGCATCAACGGCGGATCGAGCGGGATCACGACGAACGGGAGAATGACCGCGACCAGAACGACAAAGCTGACCGGGCTGCGCCAATCGATCTGCTTGAAGCTCCAATAGGGAAAGCGGCTCACCATCAGGACCCCGGCAAGCGCACTAACGGCAAATGCCGAGATCAACCCGAGCACCGCGTGCAGGTCATTCTCGTAGGAGAGCCAGATAAAGGAGGCCAGTATCGCGGCGCCTGACGGGCACGGGAGTCCCTCAAAATATCGCTTGTCCTGAGTCCCCGAGCGCGAGTTGAACCGCGCGAGTCGCAGCGCCGTGGCGGCCGCGAAGAAGAACGTGACCAGCCAGCCGAGACGGCTCCACATAACGCCGTGCATGCCGGCTTGCGCAACGGTCTCGGCGATCCGCGCCACCCCCCACTGGTACGCAACAATGGCGGGCGCAAGACCAAACCCGACCATGTCGGAAAGGCTGTCGTATTCCTTGCCGAAAGTGCTCTCCGTGTGGGTCATGCGCGCTACGCGGCCATCGAGGCCGTCGAATGCCATGGCGACGAAAATCGCGATCGCTGCGCGTTCAAAATGGCCGTCGATCGCCGCGACCACGGCATAGAACCCGGAGAACAGGGCCGCCGTCGTCAGCAGGTTCGGCAGGAGGTAGATGCCGCGGCGCAGGGCCTGATTTTTGTTCGGCTCTTCCATCGATTGGGGTACCCCATCCCGGGAGCGTGACCCGGCGCCGCATGATAGGGGGCACCCCCTAGCCCTACAACAGTATCCCTGTCGGGCGCCGACCGGGCCGCCCTGGGCCGACTTCCGGGTGACCGCCATTGGCCGCCTTTGGTCGTCGATAGGGCCCGCATTTCCAATAGAATAGCGACCTTAGCGCCTTCCTTTCCATCCTGGCCTAGCCGGACCCGCCCTGTCCGCGAGCCCCGATTGCAGGATCTTCGAGCATGCGACTGAGCGAACTACCCATCGTCACGATGAAGGAATCACCTTCGGAAGCGGAGGTCATCAGTCATCAGCTGATGCTGCGGGCCGGCCTCATCCGCCGCCTCGCCAGCGGTCTGTACAGCTGGTTGCCGATCGGTCTCAGAAGTCTCCGCAAGGTGGAGCGCATCGTACGCGAGGAGATGGACCGGGCAGGTGCGTTCGAAGTGATGATGCCGGTCGTGCAACCCGCGGAGCTCTGGCAGGAATCGCGCCGCTGGCAGGAATACGGACCGGAGTTGCTGCGCTTTGCCGACCGGCACGAGCGCAAGTTCTGCCTCGGGCCCACCCATGAAGAGGTCATCACCGACATCGCGCGACGGGAGCTGAAGAGCTACCGGCAGCTGCCCGTGAATTTCTATCAGATTCAGGTCAAGTTCCGCGACGAGATCCGGCCGCGCTTCGGTGTGATGCGCGCACGCGAATTCATCATGAAGGATGCGTATTCTTTTCATCTCGACGAGGCTTCGCTCGCCGCCGGCTATCAGAAGATGTACGACGCCTACACGCGCATATTTTCACGCATGCAGCTGAATTTCCGTTCGGTGTTCGCGGACACCGGCAGCATCGGCGGCACCGGATCGCAGGAATTCCACGTGCTCGCGGAATCCGGCGAGGATGCGATCGCGTTCTCGGACGGCGATGATTACGCGGCCAATCTCGAGCTCGCGCCTGCGCCGCCCCCTGCTGCTGCACGGCCCGCACCGGGCGCCTCTATCGAAAAGGTTGAAACCCCGCGCGTGAAGACCGTCGCCGACGTCGCAACCTTTCTGCGCATCGCGCCGGATCGGATCGTCAAGACGCTGATGGTCGAAGGCAGCGATGGCGAACTGGTTGCCCTCATCGTGCGCGGCGATCACGAATTGAACGCCATCAAGGCGGCGAAACTCCCCGGCGTCGAAAGCCCGCTGCGCATGGCAAGCGCCGCCCGGGTGCTCGAGGCGACGGGCTGTGAACCGGGGTTTCTCGGCCCGATTGGCCTTGAGTGCCGCATGTACGCGGATCACAGCGCGCTTGCCATCGCGGACTTCGCCTGCGGCGCCAACGAACGCGACACCCACCTCACGGGCGTCAACTGGGCGCGCGATTTGCCCGAGCCGACCGCAGCGGACCTGCGCAACGTGGTCGCGGGCGATCCGAGTCCCAGCGGCCAAGGCAAGCTCGCAATCGCGCGCGGCATCGAAGTGGGTCATATCTTTCAGCTCGGCCGCAAGTACAGCGAGGCCATGAAGGCGAGTGTTCTCGACAAGGACGGCCGCGAGGTCCTCATGATGATGGGCTGCTATGGCATCGGCATCACCCGCGTGGTCGCGGCGGCCATCGAACAGAATCACGATGCACGCGGCATCGTCTGGCCCGAGCCGATCGCGCCATTTCAGGTCGTTCTGGTTGCCATCAATTACACGAAATCAGAGCGTGTGCGCGCGGCGGCCGACCAGCTCTACAGGGAGCTCACCGAGGCTCACATCGAAGTGCTGTTTGACGATCGCGATGCGCGTCCGGGCGTCAAGTTCGCCGATGCCGAGCTCATCGGCATTCCCCATCGCATCGTGTTGAGCGAACGCGCGCTCGAAAGCGGCATGCTCGAATATCGCGAGCGCCGCGCGGTCGATAACGAAGAGTGCCCGCATGCGCAAACTCTCGCCTTCCTGCGCTCACGTCTGCGGCCGGCCTGAGCGGCGGCGGCGCGTCGCCGCACTGTTCGCCGCCCTGCCCTGCGCGCTGGCGGTCGTTGCGGCCGTGCTCCTGCCCGCTAGCCCGGCGCGCGCGGATGGCCAGACGGACGCTGCGATCGAACAGGTCGTGCGGCGCGCGCTCGCGGACCTTGACGCCAAATGCCTCGGCGAACGATACGACTACGACGTATGGCGCTCGCTGATGGAGCCGCGGCTCATGCGCCGCGTGCCGAACAAGGACGAGCGCGCTGAAATACTGCGCAACGTCTATTGCGAAGCGAATCGCCGCACGCCGCACTTGCCGCCGGAACTCGTGCTGGCCGTCATCGACGTCGAAAGCGGCTTCAATCGCTACGCCGTATCGCGCGTCGGCGCCCAGGGACTCATGCAGGTGATGCCCTTCTGGCCCGAACGGCTCGGGATGCAGCTGCATCAGCTCATACGCGTGCGCGAAAATATACACATGGGCTGCGAAATCCTGCGTTTCTATCTGGATGCGGAAAGGAAAGATGTGCGCAGAGCCCTGGCCCGCTACAACGGCAGCCCCGGCCGGCGCGCTTACCCTGACGTCGTCGTCACGCTCTGGACCACCCGCTGGCGGAACTGATGGCGCCTCTGCGCGGCACGCCTACCGCGAAGTGAATACTGCGGGTGGCGGCTCTTGCGTTTCGGCATCGCTCTCCTCCACCGCCGTAACCCTGGAAGCGGTTGAGCCGGTCCACAGCCAATCGAGAAATACGCGGACGGCAGCGGGCTCGCCATGTGCGATCACTTCGACGCGGCCGTCGGGGAGATTGCGCGCGCAGCCGGTGACGCCAAGTTCGCGCGCCTTCGCGGCGGCGCTCGCGCGATAGAACACGCCCTGCACCCGTCCGGAGACCAACGCGCGTCGCGCCACGGCCATGAAACACCCTTCCTGCAATGGTGGCGCCGGAAAGGCTGCCGCCGCAAAGTCTATGGCCAGAAAGCCTATAGCAACAGCTCCGCGCCCACTACAATGCCGTGGCCATGACGGACGTTCTCGTACTCTATTACTCGCGCAGTGGCAGTGTCGCCGAACTCGCGCGTCACATTTGCCGCGGCGTCGAATCCGTCGCTGGAGTCAGTGCGCGCCTGCGGACCGTGCCACCCGTCGCGACCGTCACGCAGGTTGCGGAGCCTCCAGTGCCAGAGAGCGGCGCGCCGTACGCGACACTCGAGGACCTGCGCGAGTGCGACGGCCTGGTCATGGGAAGCCCCACGCGTTTTGGCAACATGGCTGCGCCGCTCAAACATTTTCTCGACACCACCGGCGCGCTCTGGGTTTCGGGTGCGATGGTGGGCAAGCCAGCAGCCGTCTTCACGGCGACACAGACCCAGCACGGCGGCAACGAGTCGACGCTCCTCAGCATGATGCTGCCTCTCCTGCATCACGGCATGCTGCTGGTCGGCCTCCCGTTCACCGAGGAGGCCCTGCAGCGGACGACGGGGGGCGGGACACCCTATGGCGCAAGCCACGTGCACGGCACCTTGAAGACCGTGCAACTGAACGACGACGAAAAGCAGCTTGCGCAGCGGCTCGGCCAGCGCGTCGCGGAAATCACGCGCCGGCTTCGCGCGCTGCCCTGACTCGAACTGCCCTAGCGCAAGCCGTCGCCTGCGCCGATCGTCCAGCGTTGCTGCTCGAGAACTTCCTTCAGGAAGGGCACCGTGAGGCGGCGTTGTGCCACGAGCGAAGCTTCGTCGAGCGCTTCAATCACGGCGCACAGCGTATGCATGTCGCGTGGATAGCGCTTGAGCAGAAACTCGGCGCTTTCGGCTGGCAGTTCGAGTCCTCGCAGGGCGGCGCGGCGTTGCAGGGCCGCGGGCAGTTCGTGCTCGTCCAGCGGCCGCAAATGAAACACCGTTGCCGCCGCGAAGCGCGAGGCGAGATCATTGAGCTGCCAGTCGACGCCGGCGGGCGGCGCCGAGGCGGCAAGAATCATTGCGGCCTGCGCCTCGCCAGCCACGTTGTAATGATTGAAAAGCGCGCGTTCCCATTCGGCGTTGCCAGCGACGCGGTCGACCTGGTCGATCGCAACGACGCCCAGCGTCTCGAAGCCTGCCAGCACCTGCGGACCGGCGGCTGCAAGCTCGGCGAGCGGCAGGTACGCGGACGATCGACCGCTGGCGTCGGCAGATGCGCACGCCGCCTGCAGCAAATGCGTACGGCCGCTGCCGCGCGCCCCCCATAACCAGATGACAGCGGATCCGCCCTCGCTTGCGGCTCTGCGCACCGTGTGGACCGCGGCAGCATTGGAGCCAAGGGAGAAATTCTCAAAGCGCGACGCATCGCGCAAGCGCACGCCAAGAGGCAGCTGCAGCATGTCGTCAGACCGACTGCCGGCGGGCGCGACTCACTGCGAGCGCGCGGCGCCAGTAGCGCGACACATAGTCGATGCCGCTGACCACGGTCGTCACGAAGACCGCCGCGCCCAGGCCGGTGACCACGGGCTGTGATGGCACCGAAAATCCACGGGCTCCGATCACCGCGAGCACATAGAAGAGCTGCAAGGCCGTATTGATCTTGCTGATGACGGTGGGCCGGCCATCGACGGCGCCAAACCAGTGCCGGTAGGCAATGGCTCCAAATGCGATGACAAGGTCCCGGCTGACGGCCGCAATGGCAAGCCAGGCGGGCACCCAGCCGACAAGGGTGAGCGTGATGAAAAGAGTGACAAGTAGCAGCTTGTCGGCGAGCGGATCGAGCATCTTGCCGAGCTCGGACGACCAGCCGAAGCGTTTCGCCAGGTAGCCGTCGAGCGCGTCGGAGAACCCGGCGATTGCACACAGCACGAGTGCCAGGTTCAAGCGCTCGGCGCCCACGCTCCAGGCGATCGGGATGACCAGCACCATGCGCGCGATACAGATCGCATTCGGCAGCTGCCGCAGATTCAAGGACGGTACCTGACGCTGAGAGTCGACGGATCGGCGCCCGTGTCATCGAGCGGCTGGAACTTGCGTTGCGTTGCGAGCGCACGCCGCAGCCGCTCGGTCGTCCCGCGCACGCTGAGCGCGAGCGTGACGCGGTTGCCGGCGAGTTCGGTCACAGCGACGCTGCGGATGAGACTCGAAGCTTCGAGCGTCGCAATAAGATCCGCATAGGAGTCGAGCGAATCCACGCCGATGACGTTGAGGCTGGCCGGATGCACCGGCTCCGCATTCGTGGCGGCGAGTATTTCGGCCAAGCGATCCGCCACGGCATGCACGCCATCCGTCGCGCCACCCCGAAGCGCGCGCGTGTCACCGGCGGCCTGGACCGTCCAGTCGATATAGCCACCGTACGACTTGCCGATGAGGACGGCATCCGCGCGATAGCGAGTGCCGGCGTCACTCAGGCGTTGCAGGGATCCATTCCAGACATCATTCGCCGAGACATGCGCGGTGTCCGTCGCGTCGAGGCGCGGCCAGACGATCGGGAGACCGCGGCTGTCCGCCGCCGCTTCGAGATCGTCCTTGACGGCGCCGGTATCATCGGCGCCGACGAGATGCCGGCGACCGCCGCCTTCGTCCATGACCAGCCAGACGAGCGTTACCGGACGCTCACGGCCCCAGACCGGCCGGCCCGCGGCGGCAATGACATTTTCGAGCTTGGCGCCGTCAAAGCCGATCGTGACCTTGTTGCCCGGGAGATTCCGGTACTTCTGGACGTAGCGCTGCGCCCCGGCGATAAGATCGGCGAGCGCAGGGGCGCTGTCGCCATCGCGCTGCCCCGTAATGCGGACGATCACCTGGCGCATGGCATCCTGGAAAGCCGCCGCCTGCCCGCGGTCCGACGAGACGGATGCCTCATAGAGATCCGTCACCACGGTGGCATGCGCGAAGCCCCCGCCGAGCGCAAGCAACGCACCCGCACCCCAAGCAAGGGCACGACTCGCTATCGTTCGCAGGCTCGAATCTGTCATCGTATTTGCCACGGTCACTCGCACGCCCAAGCTACCGGCGTTCGATTGCTCATGAGGATCGGGGTGGGCGTGTAAAATACCACAGCCGGTTAAACGACGAATATGAACGAACAAGCTCCCATTACCTATCGCGATGCGGGTGTCGACATCGATGCCGGCGATGCGCTGGTCGAGCGGATCAAGCCGCTGGTGCGGCGCTCAATGCGGCCGGAGGTGCTCGCCGGCATCGGCGGCTTCGGCGCGCTTGTGGAAGTTCCACTCGAGCGATTTCGCCGCCCCGTGCTCGTTTCCGGGACCGATGGCGTCGGCACGAAACTGCGTCTTGCCATCGAGACCGGCCGCCACGATACGATCGGCATCGATCTTGTGGCGATGTGCGCCAACGACGTCGTGGTGCAGGGCGCGGAGCCGCTCTATTTTCTCGACTATTACGCCACTGGCAAACTCGACGTCGAAGTCGCCACGCGGGTCGTCGCGGGAATTGTCGAAGGCTGCGTGCAGGCCGGTGCCGCGCTGGTAGGCGGTGAAACGGCGGAAATGCCCGGCATGTACAGCGGCGAGGACTACGACCTCGCCGGCTTCTGCGTGGGTATCGTCGACCGCGATCGGATAATCGATGGCAGTGCGACGCGCGCGGGCGACGTCCTGATCGGCCTGCCCTCCTCCGGCCCGCATTCGAATGGCTATTCCCTGATTCGAAAACTGCTCGCGACCGCCGGCGCCAACGACAAGACGCAACTTGCGGGCCGCTCGCTCTACGACCGGCTGCTCACCCCGACACGCATCTACGTGAAGCCCCTCCTCGCGCTGTTTGGCGCCGTGCCGGTCAAGGGCCTCGCGCACATCACGGGCGGTGGCCTCGCCGACAACATTCCACGAGCCATCCCGGAGGGGCTCCATGCGGTGCTCGAACGAGCCGCATGGCCGCGCGATCCGATCTTCGACTGGCTGCAGAAGACGGGCCGGATGGCGGACGTCGAACTCCATCGGACGTTCAACTGTGGCATCGGCATGACGCTGTGCGTCGCGCCCGGCGACGCAGTCCGTGCGCTCGAATTGCTTGCCGCCCATGGCGCGCCCGGCGTTCTCATCGGCGAAATCAGAAACGGCGCCGGTGAGGTCGTCATCCGTTGACGGACGGCGATCCACGGTCGCGCCCGTCAACCGTCATCCTCATTTCGGGGCGCGGCTCGAATATGCAGGCGATCGCCGCAGCGGCGCTCTCGGGTCGATTGCCGATCACCGTGCGCGCGGTATTGAGCGATCGCTCCGACGCGCTCGGGCTCGCTACCGCCCGCGCGCTGGGCATTGTCACGGCTGTGGTGAGCCCGCGTCCTGGCAGCGCGCGCGGCGACTTCGATCATGAACTCGCCGCGGCTGTCCGCGCACACGCGCCTGAGATTGTCGCGCTCGCCGGCTTCATGCGCATTCTCTCACCCCCGTTCGTCGAGGAATTTCTGGGGCGCATGCTCAACATCCATCCCTCGCTCCTGCCGAAGTACCGGGGATTGCACACGCATCGGCGGGTCCTCGAGGCGCACGAAGCCGAGCACGGAGCGAGTGTGCATTTCGTCACGCCGGAACTCGACGGCGGGCCGGTGGTCATTCAGGGGCGCTTACGCATCCGCCCGGACGACGATGAAGCAAGACTCGCCGCGCGCGTGCAGACTATGGAGCACCGCATCTACCCGCAGGCGATTGCATGGTTCGCGCAGGGACGCCTGCTCTGGAATGGCGGAAACCCGCTGCTCGACGGCGAGCCGCTGACCATTCCGCGCATCATCGACGAACAGGAACTCTGATGGACAGGCTGAGAGGCAACGCTTACTTAATGCGCGCCCTTCTTGTAGCGCTGCTCGCGTGCGCCGCAGCTGACAGCCACGCCCAGATGCCGGTGCACAAAGTGGTTGCGCCATTGGTCGCGCCGCCAGCACCACCGCCGGCACCGGTTGCCCCGACCGCGGCTGCGCTGAAACCCTTCACGTCGCGCTACAAGGTCGAAGCCTTCGGCTTTACCGCGGGGATGGCTGACATCATGCTCACTGTGCAATCAGACGGGCGCTACCAGTACTCGACGGCCCTGCATCCGCGCGGGCTCGCTCGCCTCGTGTTTCCGTCGAATGGCACGCTTACCACTTTGGCCGAGGCGGAGGGCTCGTCAGTGCGGCCATTGCGTTACCGCGAAGAGGACGGGACCGCCGCAACCGACGACGACGTCGCCCTCGATTTCGACTGGAACCAGGGGATCGTGCACGGCACTGCGCACGACGAATCGGTTCGACTTTCAATGCCCGCGAAGACTCAGGACCCGATGTCGATTCAGCTCGCGGTGCTGCTCGATTTCGCCAACAAACGCGAGCCGCTGCGCTATTCGATGGTCGATAAGACGAAGATCAAGGAGTATGAGTACAAGGCCGAGGGAGGGGCCCGCCTGGAGACGGCGCTCGGCCCGCTCGATACGGTTATTTACTCGAGCAACCGGCCCGGCCAGCCAACGAGACTCACGCGCGTCTGGTATGCCCCCGCCCTCGACTACACGCCGGTGCGCTCCGAGGACATCAACGACGGCAAGCTGCGCGTCCGCATGACGATTCTCTCACTCAAGCGCTGAGCCGTCCGCGTTGCAATGCTAGGGAAGCTCTGCACAGGTTATGCGGCCGCGACGGTGGCCAGTTTCGTTCAGGGCTAGGCGCACCGACCGATGTGTACTCGACGTACTCGAGGGAGGTGGAACGACGCCATGGACGAAACTGGCCCCGTCCCATTCGTGAGAAGAGCCGGGCTTTGCAGGGTTGCGCCTCCAATCGCCTGCTGCGGCGTTGCAGCCCTTGGCTCTATCGACATAGGGCCTGCGGACTGCGCCTAGCATCAGGTGATTGGAGGCGCAACGCGGCTCGCATAACCTGTGCAGAGTTTCCCTAGGTCTTCGGGAGCGTCACGCCGCGCTGACCCTGATACTTGCCCCCGCGATCGCGGTAGGACGTCTCGCAGACTTCGTCGGATTCGAAGAACAGCACTTGCGCAACGCCCTCATTCGCGTAGATCTTCGCGGGCAGGGGCGTCGAGTTCGAGAACTCGAGCGTGACGTGGCCCTCCCATTCCGGCTCGAGCGGCGTGACGTTCACGATGATGCCGCAGCGGGCGTAGGTGGACTTTCCGAGACACACCACGAGCACACTGCGCGGGATACGGAAGTACTCGACCGTGCGCGCCAGGGCGAACGAATTCGGCGGAATGATGCAGACGTCCGCCTTGAGGTCGACGAAGCTCTTTTCATCGAACCGCTTCGGGTCGACGATCGTCGAATTGATGTTGGTGAAGATCTTGAACTCGCCCGAGCAGCGCACGTCGTAGCCATAGCTCGAGGTGCCGTAGGAAACAATCTTCGCGCCGTTGACTTCCCGTACCTGCGTTTCGGCAAACGGCTCGATCATGGCGTGATCGCGCGCCATGCGGCGAATCCAGCGGTCCGACTTGATGCTCATCGATGGCCTCGCTTCACTCTCAGCTGTCTTCGACGGAAATCTTCGGGAACAGGCGGCTGTAGTCCCGCGCGGAATCCGCCAGCCGCACGGCCGTGCGCCGCGCGAGCTCGAAGTAAGCACGCGCCCGCGCGCTGTCCGGCGCGGCCACGACGGACGGGTGGCCGCTGTCGGCCTCTTCGCGGATTCGAATGTCGAGCGGCAGCTCGCCGAGAAGCTCGACACCACAGTCGGCCGCGAGGCGCGCGCCGCCATGTGACCCGAAAATATGTTCTTCGTGACCGCAATTCGAGCACACATGGGTGCTCATGTTCTCGACGACACCCAGGACCGGGACCGCCACCTTTTCGAACATGCGCAGACCCTTGAGCGCATCCGCGAGAGCGATATCCTGCGGCGTCGTGACAATCACGGCGCCACTGACCGGCACGCGCTGGACCAGTGTCAGCTGAATGTCGCCCGTGCCGGGCGGCATATCGACGACCAGATAATCGAGTTCGCCCCACAGGGTATCCCCGAGCAGCTGGGTCAGCGCCTGCGTCACCATGGGTCCGCGCCAGACCATCGGCTGATCGGGATCGATCAGGAATCCGATCGACATGACGGCGACGCCATGCGCGATGAGGGGTTCGATGCGCTTCTGGTCCCGAGTCACCGGGCGCTGCCCGACGAGACCCATCATGAGCGGCTGACTGGGCCCATATATGTCCGCATCCAGCAACCCGACCCGCGCGCCCTGCCGCGTCCATGCGAGCGCCAGGTTGGCGGCGACGGTCGATTTGCCGACGCCACCTTTCCCCGAGGCGACCGCCACCACGTTGCCGATGCCAGGAAGCGGTTTCAGATTCTTCTGGACGGCGTGCGGGACGATTTCGCTCCGCACGTTCACCACGAGCTCGGTCCCGGGCTCGACGGGCGCCCACTGCCGCAGCTCTGCGGCAAGCAGTGCGGCATAGTCCGCCGCCGGAAATCCGAGAACGATGTCAACGTTAATCCGCCCTGGCTGGCGTTCAATTGCGGCGACAGCCCGCGCTGCGCCGAGCGTCGTCCCGAGCCACGGGTCGCGATAGGCCTCAATCCTTCGGCGCAGAGGGTCGCCGCCGACATCGCTTGCTGCGTTCATGGCATCAGTCCGGGGGCTTTTGAGTTATGGGCAAGAAAAGACGCTTGATTGTAGCGGATTGCCCTGCCACGGTGCGCCCCTCGCAGGGACCCTTGAGCACAGCGCCTGTGGCATAAGGCATAATGACTTACGCGCAACCGCGCGGCTATTTCGTCGTCTGGACTTGAGCAGGATGAGCTTTTTCAGCACTCTGAAAACCGAGCGCCTGATCGCCGAGATCAAGGAATCGGGCGACCCGCAGAGCCCGCGGGCCCAGAAAGCCATGCAGAAGCTAGCCAGCCTCGGCGCTTCGGCGGTCGAGCCCATCGTTGAGGCGCTGGGTCAGGCGGATAAACGCGAGACGGTCGCCTATGTCGAGGCGCTGGCCGCAATTGTCGACAACAAGACCTTTCCGCTCTTCATCAGGGGCATGGCTCAGAACAACGCCCGCGCGGTCGCCGGCATCGCCTGGGCCCTGTCGACGAGCAAAAACTATACGCCGGGCCTGCTCATCGAAGCCTTGTCGAATCCCGACGCGTCGAAATCGGCAATTCTGGAAGTGATCGCCGCCCAGCGTGCCCGCTTCAGCGTCCGGGAACTCCTGACCGCGGCCTACGCCCAGGAGCCGAACGAAAAGGCAGCACTTTTTCGCGTCATCGGCGAGATGGTGGACGTCAACTCGGTGCCGGATCTGATCAGCCGCATCGAAGGCAAGGACTCTCTCGCGCGAGTGCACATCATCAACATGCTGTCGCGCTTCAACCTGCCGCAGGTCAGCGAGGCAATCCAGAAGCAGCTCAAGGACAGCAGCAAGCTCATCCGCCAGGCGGCGCTCGTCTCGCTCGCGAAGATCGACCAGCCGATCGCCATCGAACCCGTGGCGAAGCTGCTGCTCGACGGCGAAGTCGAAATCCAGAACAAGGCCGTCGAACTCCTGATCCGACAGCGCCACCCGGATACCGTGAAGTACCTGCTGCCGGCGCTGAAAGACGAATCCGAAAATGCCCGGCGCGCAGCGGTCGAGGTCCTGAATGAAATCGGCGACGCGAAGTCCGTCAAGGACCTGCTCGACGCCATCAAGGACGATGATTGGTGGGTGCGCAGTCGCGCGGCCGACGCACTCGGCAAGATCGGCGGCCCGAAGGTGGTCGATGCAGTTCTGCAGCTCATCAAGGACGACGACGAAGACATCCGGCGCGCGGCCATCGAGATCCTGAATCAGACCAAGGACGAGCGCGCCATCAGCCACCTGATCGAAGCGACCAAGGACAAGGACTGGTGGGTAAGCGAGCGCGCGGTCGATGCCCTGGCCGCCATCGGCAGCAAGCGCGCCCTGCCGCGGCTCGTCGAGATGCTCAGCACCCAGACTCAGATCCGTTCGTTGCCGACGGTGGTACGGGCACTCGGCAAGCTCGGTGACACGAAGATCATCGAACCCCTGTTCATTGTGCTGCAGCGGCCGGAAAAGGAAGTGAAGATCGAGGCGATTCAGGCGCTGGCGCGGCTCGTGGACGAGCGGCGCGCGGAGGCCGTGCGCAATCAGATTCAGGCTGCGGGCATCGCGAGCGGCGATCAGACGATTTCCAATGTCGCCACTAGGGCCGTCGAGGACATCGCAAAGCGCCACTCCACCGGTGCCTCAACGCTCGCGCCGTCCATGGCGAGCGCCAGCGCACCTGGCGCAACCGCGCGCGCGAGCTCCGATCCGCGCCGCACGACCGTGAGCCCGGCACCCGCCGCAGTGTCATTGCCCGTGGAGGCCGCCAAGACTCTGCTCATGGATAACGCCGAAGTGGCGGCGATCGTCAAGCAGCATGAAGCCGCCGCGAAGCTCGACATCGCGACGCTCAAGCCCGGCGATATTCTCGAGGGGCGCTACAAGTTCATCGAAAAGATCGGGCGCGGCGCCTTCGGTACGGTGCTCCTCATGGAAGATACCGTGGTCGACGAGCGCCTGATCCTGAAATTCCTCAATCCGAACGTCGCGCAGGACGAGGAAATCATGCAGCGCTTCGTGCATGAGCTGCGCTACTCGCGCAAGATCACGCACAAGAACGTCATCCGCATTTACGACTTCCTCTACATCAAGGGCAACTACGCCATCTCGATGGAGTACTTCCCCTCGCACACGCTCGGCGCCGAAATCAACGAGAAGCCGATGGACCTCAAGAAAGCCATCAAGTTCGGCATCGACATGGCGAATGGCATGACGGTTGCGCACCATGTGGGCATCGTCCACCGCGACTTGAAGCCGGCGAACGTGCTGATCAACAACGAGGGGCTCCTCAAGATCGTGGACTTCGGCGTCGCGGCGGCGCAGAGCCAGGGCGACACGCAGCTCACCAAGACCGGCTACGTGATCGGTTCGCCGAAATACATGGCGCCCGAGCAGATTCTCGGCAAGAAGGTCGACGAGACGGCCGATATCTACAGCATCGGCGTCATTCTCTATGAGATGTTCACCGGCCAGCCGCCGTATTCGCGGGGCGATCACATGTCCGTGATGTACCAGCATGTGCAGGGCAAGGCGCGACCGCCCGTCGAAATGCTGCCGACGATTCCTCAAGGCGTGAGCGATATCGTCGTGAAGGCAATGTCCGTCGACAAGAGCAAGCGTTTTCCCACCATGGAAGCGCTGCGCGAGGCGCTGGAAAAGCAGCTCTGATCGCAGTTCTGACCGTAGATCTCATCTCCGGTAATCGATCCGCGGCCGCGTGCCGGCACCCCGAGTTTGTGATCCAAGTCTCGACGACGACGCGACGGGCCTAGACTTCACATAATCTTCATGCATCATTGCGAGCCATGGCCCGCATTGATGCCTTCCTGAAGCTTGGACTCGCCCAAGGCTGCTCCGACGTGCACCTCGCCGTCGGCGTGCCGCCGATGCTGCGCATGCACGGCGATCTGATGCCGATCAAGTTCCGCGAGGTCGGCGACGCTGAGCTTGAAAGCTACATCACCGAAATCCTGACGCAATCGCAGATCGAGCGCTTCCACGACGGACACGATCTCGACTTCTCCTATGTGTCGGGCGAAGGCGGCCGCTTCCGTGTGAACGTGTATCGCAAGGAAACCGGCGTCGGCGCAACCTTCCGCTCGATCCCAAGCGAAATCCCGAGCCTCGAACGCCTGAACCTGCCGCCCATCATCCGCAAGCTCTGCGACTATCATCAGGGCATGGTGCTCGTCACCGGCAGCACCGGAACAGGCAAGTCGACCACGCTCGCATCGATGATCGACCTGCTCAATCAGACCCGGCGCGTCAACATCGTCAGCCTCGAGGATCCGATCGAATTCGTCCACCGCAGCAAGCAGGCGCAGGTCATCCAGCGCGAGCTCGGCACGCACCTGCCGTCTTTCGCCGAAGGTGTGCGCGCAGCGATGCGCGAAGATCCCGACATCATCCTGGTCGGTGAGCTGCGCGACGCGGACACGATCCGCATGGCGATGACCGCCGCCGAAACCGGACACCTCGTATTCGGCACACTGCACACGACGGGCGCGGTGAAAACCATAGACCGCGTGATCGATGCGCTGCCGATCGAAGAACGGGAGCAGACCAAGAGCTTCCTCGCGCAGAGCCTGATCGCGGTGGTCACCCAGGTGCTCATCAAGTCCGCCGATGGCCGCGGCCGCAAGGCGGTGTGCGAAGTCATGGTGGTCACGAAGGCGATTGCGAAACTCATCATGACGGATCAAACGCATCAGATCCCCTCGCAGCTGCAGACCGGCAAGGATTACGGCATGCAGATCCTCGATCAGGCGCTGCTTGCGGCGATCCAGGCGAAAGAGATCGATCCGGACCATGCGTTTGCGTACGCGAACGACAAGAAGCTGTTCGCGCGCTTCGTCACCGACACGACCGTGCTGCCGAAGTTCGATCTCGCTCAAGGCTGACGCGCGACCGATGGCGAAAATCGACGAATTCCTCGGCGAGATCCTCGAGAAGAAAGGCTCGGACCTGCATTTTCTCGCGGGCGATCCGCCGCGCATCCGCCTCTACGGGGACCTCCTCACCCTCAAACCCGATCGATTGACGGCGGATTTCGTCAAGGAGTGCCTCTACGAGATCATGCCGAAGCAGGCGGTGCGCCGCTTCGAAGCCAAGGACGGCACCGACTTTGCCCACCACGTTCCGGGTGTCGCGCGCTTCCGCGTGAATGTCATGCGCCAGCTGAACGGCATGGGCGCTGTGTTTCGAGTCATACCGTCGAAAGCACTGACCCTGAAGCAGCTGAATCTCCCCGACGCGGTGCATAACCTGTGCCGTGTCAACAGCGGACTCATTCTCGTCACCGGGAAAACCGGCTCGGGCAAATCGACGACGCTCGCGGCGATGATCGACGACATCAATACGCGCGAGAAGGGCCATATCATCACGATCGAAGACCCGATCGAATTCGTGCACGAGCGCAAGAGCTGCCTGATCAGCCAGCGCGAGGTTGGCGTGCATACGCCGAGTTTTTCATCCGCCTTGCTCTCGGCCCTGCGCGAGGATCCCGACGTCGTGCTGGTCGGCGAGTTGCGTGACCTCGAGACCATCAGTGCCGCGGTCACCGCGGCCGAGATGGGCATTCTGGTGATGGCGACGCTCCACACCAATGGCGCCGCCCCCACGGTCGATCGCATGGTCAATCAATTCCCGGCCGACAAGCAGTCGCACGTGCGCACCATGTTGTCGACTTCGCTGCGCGGCGTGATTTCGCAGCAGCTCCTGCAGCGCGCCGACAAGCAGGGTCGAGTCGCAGCGCTTGAAATCATGGTCAATACGCCCGCCATCGCGAATCTCATCCGCCAGGGCAAGCTCGATCAACTCGAAAACAGCATGCAGAGCGGCGCGCAGCACGGCATGCGCACCATGGACATGGCGATTCAAGCGCTCCTCGATGACCGGACGATCACCGGCAAGACGGCGTATCAGAAGGGCATGAACAAGTCGAAGTTCGAGCCCGTCAAGGACCAAAGCTAGAGGACCAGCATAGAGGACGAGGTCTGCACTCCGTTCCCTTCCTGTAAACTCGCGCGATGCCGCGCAAGATCTTCGTCACCACGGCCCTGCCCTACGCCAACGGGCCGTTCCACATCGGGCATGTCATGGAGTACATCCAGGCGGACACCTGGGTGCGATTTCAGCGCATGCTGGGCAACGCAGTGCATTTTGTCGGCGCGGACGACGCGCACGGCGCTCCCATCATGCTCAAGGCCGAGGCGGAAGGCGTCACCCCGGAGGCGCTGGTGGCGCGCATCGCGGCTGGCCGGCAGAGGTACTTCACTGGCTTTCACCTGAGCTTCGATAACTGGCACTCGACGCACTCGCCCGAGAACGTCGAACTCTCGACCGACATCTACCGACACCTGCGTGCGGCCGGCCTCACCTACATGAAGCCGGTCGAGCAGTTCTACGATCCGCTCAAGCAGATGTTTCTCGCGGACCGCTACATCAAGGGCGAATGTCCAAACTGCCATTCGAAGGACCAGTACGGCGACGCATGCGAAGTCTGCAGCTCGGTGTACGCGCCGACCGACCTCATCAATCCGTATTCCACGCTCACGGGCGCGGCGCCGGTGCTGAAGACTTCCGATCACTATTTCTTCAGGCTTTCCGACGCGAGGTGCGTCGAGTTCCTGACGCGCTGGATTGACGAGCCAGGGCGACTGCAAACCTCGGTAGCCAACAAGGCGCGCGAGTGGCTCGCCGGCAGCGGCGAACAGAAACTCGGCGACTGGGACATCTCGCGCGATGCGCCCTACTTCGGCATCCCGATGCCGGACGCGCCGGGCAAATATTTCTACGTGTGGCTCGATGCGCCTATCGGCTATCTCGCCGCGCTCAAGAATTATTTCGACTCCGGCAAAGCCCGCGCCAATGGCGAGCCGCGCAGCTTTGAGGAATTCATCGCCGACGATGCCGTGGAGCAGGTGCACTTCATCGGCAAGGACATCATTTACTTTCACACGCTCTTCTGGCCGGCGATGCTCAAATTCGCCGGACGCAAGATTCCGAACAGCGTTTACGTCCACGGCTTCATCCAGCTCGGCGGCGAGAAGATGTCGAAGTCGCGCGGCACCGGCCTGAGCCCGCTGCGCTATCTCGATCTCGGCATGAATCCGGAGTGGCTCCGCTATTACATCGCCGCGAAGTTGAACGGCCATGTGGAAGACATCGAATTCAACCCGGAAGACTTCGTCGCGCGCGTCAACAGCGACCTCATCGGCAAGTACGTCAATATCGCGAGCCGGGCGGCCACCTTCATCACGAAGCACTTCGATGGCGCCCTCAAGTACGGAACGGTTGCGCTCAAAGACGCAGCAAAGGCCGTCGGCGCGGCCCAACTCATCCGCGAATCGTACGAAACGCGCGACTCCGCCAAGGCGATTCGCGACATCATGGCGACAGCGGACCAGATCAATCAGCAATTCGACGCCGCCAAGCCCTGGATCCTCGCCAAGGACGCATCGAAGCTTGGCGAGCTTCAGGAAGTCTGTTCGCACGCCCTGCTCGGCTTCAAGTTCCTGACCGTCATGCTGGCTCCGGTTCTGCCAAAGACCGCGGACCGCGTGGCACGCGAACTCTTCGGGCTCGACCGCAGCTTTCGCTGGAGCGATGCCGAGTCGCTCCCCGCGCGTATTGGACCCTATTCGCACCTGATGACCCGCGTCGACCCCAAGCAGCTCGACGCACTGTTCGACACCGGCAAGGAATCCGCGCAGATGACCACCGCCAATCCGCAAGTGCCCGTCCCGACCGAGCCTGCGACGATGTCCGTCGACGACTTCAGGAAAGTCGATCTGCGCATCGCGCGGATCGTCAAAGCCGAGCATGTCGAAGGCGCGGACAAGCTCCTGAAGCTCACGCTCGACGTCGGCGCGCTCGGGACGCGCGAAGTCTTCTCCGGCATCAAGTCGGCCTACGAGCCGGCGACGCTCATCGGGCGGCTGACGGTGCTCGTTGCGAATCTGGCGCCGCGCAAGATGAAATTCGGCCTTTCCCAGGGAATGCTCCTGTGCGCGAGCCCCGAGGAGGGGCCGGGAATCTTTCTGCTCGCGGTCGACAGCGGAGCCGAACCCGGCATGCGCGTGACCTGATCACCCGCTTAAGACCACCATGAACCCGAGCCGTACGCGTGCCATCTTCGAGCGCCTGCGGGCCACGAATCCGCACCCGACCACGGAGCTGCACTACCAGTCGCCGTTCGAGCTGCTGGTCGCGGTCATACTCTCCGCGCAAGCGACCGATAAGAGCGTGAACCTCGCAACAGCCCGGCTCTTTCCGGTCGCCAACACGCCGGCCGCGATCCTGGCGCTCGGCGTTGCGGGCCTCTCGGGCTACGTCAAGTCGATTGGCCTCTTCAATACGAAGACGAAGAACATCGTCGCGACCTGCCGCTTGCTTCTCGAGCGCCACGCGGGCGAAGTCCCGCGTGATCGCGCAGCGCTCGAAGCGCTCCCGGGCGTTGGCCGCAAGACGGCGAACGTCATCCTCAACACCGCCTTCGGTGAGCCGACCATCGCCGTGGACACCCACATCTTCCGCGTCGCGAACCGCACGGGTCTCGCGCCAGGCAAGGACGTGGCGGCGGTCGAGAAGAAGCTCATGAAGGTGGTGCCCGAGGAATTTCGCAAGGATGCACACCACTGGCTCATCCTGCACGGCCGCTACGTCTGCAAGGCGCGCAAGCCCGATTGCCCGGCCTGCGTGATCCGCGAATTCTGCGGCTACCGGCAAAAGACCCGGGCTGCGCACTGATCCTTAGGTCTGGCGCAGGGCGGCGCGGCTCATTTCTTCGGCACGTACAGATCGGTGAGCGTGCCCTCGAAGCTTTCAGCTGACATGCCGATGGTCTCGGACAGCGTTGGATGGGGATGGATGGTGAGAGCGATATCCGCGGCGTCCGCGCCCATCTCGATGGCAAGCGCGACTTCAGCGATGAGATCGCCGGCATTGGGCCCGACGATGCCGCCACCGATCACGCGGTGCGTCTCCTTGTCGAAGAGGAGCTTGGTGAAGCCGTCATCGCGGTTGAGTGTGAGCGAGCGCGCGTTCGCGACCCAGGGAAACATCCCCTTGCCGTAGCGGATGCCCTTCGCCTCGGCCTCGATTTCGGTAACGCCGACCCACGCGACTTCCGGATCCGTGTAGGCGACGGATGGAATGACACGCGCATCGAAGGCGCGCTTCAGTCCCGCCGCGACTTCGGCGGCGACCTTGCCTTCGTGTGACGCCTTGTGCGCGAGCATCGGCGCGCCAACGACATCGCCGATCGCGAAGATGTGCGCCACGTTCGTGCGCTGCTGCCTGTCGACCTTGATGTAGCCCCGTTCGTCGACCGCGACACCCGCTGCATCGGCCCCGATCGCCCGGCCGTTCGGCACGCGTCCGACGGCGACGAGTACCTTGTCGTAGGTCTCCGGTTCGATGGCGGCAGCGCCCGCGAAACTCACACGCAAGCCCTGCTTGCGCGCCTCGATGCCGGCGACGCGGGTACCGAGCAGAATCTGCCGGTAGCGCTTCGCCAGGCGCCGCTCGAGCGGACGCACGAGGTCGCGATCGCAGCCGGGCATGAGAGCGGCGGTCAGCTCCACGACCGAGACTTCCACGCCCAGTGCATCGTAGACGCAAGCCATCTCGAGCCCGATGATTCCGCCCCCGACGACCAGCAGGCGCTTCGGCAGATTCTCGAGCTCGAGCGCGCCCGTGGAATCCATGATGCGCGGATCGTCGGGCAGACCCGGGAGTTTCGTTGACTCGGAGCCCGTCGCGATAATCGCCTGGCTGAAGGGCAGGACCGTGCGCTTCTCGCCGTCGCGCACCTCCAGGTTGTTGGCGTCGAGAAATCGTGCCGTGCCCCTCAGCACTTCGACCTTGCGCTGCTTCGCCAGCATGACGAGGCCGCTCGTGAGCTTGCCAACGACTTTGTTCTTCCAGACACGCAACGCATCGAGGTCGATGCGTGGCTTGCCAAAGACAATACCGCAGCTTGCCATCGATTCCGCTTCCTCGATGACGCGCGCCGCGTGCAGGAGCGCCTTCGAAGGAATGCAACCGACGTTGAGGCAGACACCACCAAGCTTCGGCCAGCGCTCGATGAGCGTAACCTTGAGGCCGAGATCCGCGGCACGAAAGGCGGCCGTATAGCCGCCAGGTCCCGCGCCCAGCACGACCAGGTGATCATCGGGGCGCACGCGCGCTTTCGCGGCGATCGACGTCTGGCCCGCCGCGGATGGAGCCATAGCCTGCGGCTGCACCGCTGGCGGCGGAACATCAATAGGGGCGGCCGCCATGGGCGACACTGGCGCAGCGGTCGCCGCTGGCGCGCCGCCCGCTACTTCCAGTCGGACGATCGGCGCGCCTTTGGAGATTCGATCGCCCTTTCTTACCAGGACCGCGACGATGTTGCCGGCAACGTCCGACGGCACATCCATCGTCGCCTTCTCGGTCTCGAGCGTGATGAGTGGCGTTTCCTTCTCTACGACTGTGCCCGGTTGAACGAGCACATCGACCACCGCGACATCCTTGAAGTCGCCGAGATCCGGTACGACGACTGTGTATTCACCCACGGACGGGCTCGCTCACGGAATCGCCTCGGTCAGGGCACGGGCATCGTTCAGAATCTTCGCGAGGAAGGTCGTGAATCTCACGGCGACCGCGCCGTCGATGACGCGGTGATCGTAGGACAGCGCGAGCGGCAGCATGAGCCGCGGCACGAAGCTGCCGTTCTGATACACGGGCTTCATCGTTGCGCGCGCGACACCGAGAATCGCGACCTCGGGCGCGTTGATGATCGGCGTGAAGCCGGTGCCGCCGATGCTGCCGAGACTCGACACCGTAAAGACACCGCCCTGCATTTCTGCGGGGGTCAGCTTGCCGTCACGCGCCTTGGCGGAGAGCGCCGCGAGCTCACGCGCGATCTCGTAGATATCCTTGCGATCGGCATCGCGGATGACTGGAACCACGAGGCCATTGGGCGTGTCCGCCGCGAATCCCAGGTGAATGTACTTCTTGTACACAAGGTTCTGGCCGCTCGCGTCGAGGGAGCTCGCGAACAGCGGAAATTCAGTGAGCGCGCGTACACAGGCCTTCAGCACGAAGGCGAGCGGCGTGAGCTTGATGCCCTCCTGCACCGCCTTGGTCTTCAGCTGATTGCGCAGCGCTTCGAGATCCGTGATGTCGGCCTCGTCGAACTGGGTGACATGCGGAATGTTGACCCAACTTGCATGCAGACGCGGCCCTGCGATCTTTTGTATACGTGTGAGCGGCTTGATTTCGATGGCGCCGAAGCGGGCGAAGTCGACTTTCGGGACCGCCGGCATTGCGGCCGTGGGTGCGGCAACCGCGACGCGCTCACCCGTGAGCACGCTCTTCACGAACGACTTCACGTCCTCCTGGGTGACGCGGCCCTTCATGCCGCTGCCGCGCACGCGCGCGAGCTCCACCCCGAGTTCGCGCGCGAACTGCCGCACCGACGGACTCGCGTGCGACTTCGCAAAGCCGACTTCGTCCAGAATCGCCGGCGCAGTCGCTGCCGACGGTGCGAGCACGTGCGTCTCGGCGTACTCCGATACCCGTGGAGCGCTCGGCGGAGCGGTTGATGCTGGAGCGCGCGGTGTCGATGGTGCCGCGGCCGGCTTGACGCCGGCCGGCGCCGCAATGCGTACCGCAGCTGCATCCTCGCGCGCGCGCAGCGCCGGATGCCGCACGGTGGGCTCACTCCCCGTCTCGACGTCGCCGGGCCTGGTTGCCGCGGGCCGCGACGCCCTGGATTCCGGTGCCTTGGGTGCGGCGGCCGGAGCATCGCCTGCCGCACGCTCGACGGCAGCGAGCTCGACGATTGGCGCGCCCTGCGAAACCTTGTCGCCTTTGCGAAGTTTGACCGCGACCACGCGTCCGGCGGCAGTCGCCGGGACATCGAGCGTCGCCTTTTCCGTCTCGAGAGTGATGAGCGGCGTCTCGAGCTCGATGTCATCGCCCACTTTCACCAGCACTTCGACCACCGGGACATTCTTGAAGTCGCCGATATCGGGCACGACGATGACGTTGGTAGCGGGCACGGCAGGTTCAGTGCGTGTGAATTTCTAAACGGTCAGCGGATTGGGTTTCGCGGGATCAATGCCAAAATCAGCGATCGCCTTGGACACGGTGGCCGCATCTATCTTGCCGTCGTCGGCAAGCGCCTTGAGCGCGGCAACAACCACGTACTGGCGGTCGACCTCAAAAAACCTTCTGAGCGCCGCGCGTGAATCGCTGCGCCCGTAGCCGTCGGTACCGAGGACGATGTAGCGGCCGGGCACCCACTGGCGAATCTGATCGGGCACGGTCTTCATGTAGTCCGTCGCCGCGATAAACGGCCCGGAGCGTTCGCCGAGACATTGACCGACGTAGGTCTGTCTTGCAGGAGAGGCCGGATGGAGCATGTTCCAGCGTTCGGCGTCAAGCGCGTTGCGCCTGAGCTCGCTGAAGCTCGTGACGGAAAACACATCGGCCGGCACGCCATAGTTCTTCTCGAGAATCTCGGCGGCGGCCAGCACCTCGCGCAGGATCGTGCCCGAACCCATCAAGGTGACACGCACGCGTCCGCGGCCACCGATCTGCAGCAGGTACATGCCGCTCAGAATGCCCTGCTCGACGCCGGTCGGCATCGGCGGCTGCACGTAATTCTCGTTCATACAGGTGATGTAATAGAACACACCCTCCTGCTTCGTATACATGCGCTCGAGGCCGGCGTGCACGATGACGGCGAGCTCGTACGCGTACGCCGGATCATAGGCAACGCAGTTCGGCACTGTGGTAGCGACGAGCTGACTGTGGCCGTCCTGATGCTGCAAGCCCTCACCCGCCAGCGTCGTCCGTCCCGCTGTGCCGCCGATGAGGAAGCCGCGCGCCTGGCCGTCGCCGCCGGCCCAGATGAAATCGCCCACTCGCTGAAAGCCGAACATCGAGTAGTAGATGTAGAAGGGCACCATGTTCACGTTGTGATTGGTGTATGCCGTGCCGGCGGCAAGCCAGGAACAGAGTGATCCCGCTTCGTTGATGCCCTCTTCGAGAATCTGCCCCTTCTTGTCCTCGCGGTAATAGGACAACTGGTCCGCGTCCTGCGGCGTGTAGAGCTGTCCGACCGCGGAATAGATGCCGACCTGACGGAACATGCCCTCCATGCCGAAGGTGCGCGCCTCGTCCGGCACGATCGGCACGATGTGTGGGCCGATGTTCTTGTCCTTGAGCAACGCGGAGAGAATGCGCACGAGCGCCATCGTCGTCGAAATCTCGCGATCCCCGGTGCCCTCGAGGAGCGCCTGCATCGACTGCAGCGGCGGCACGACCAGCGGCGGCGCGCTGTTGCGCCGCTGCGGCAGGTAGCCGCCAAGCGCCGTCCGGTGCTCCTGCAGATAGCGCATCTCGTCGCTTTCGGCCGCTGGCTTGCGAAAGAGCAGTCCCGCGATCTCCGCGTCGGTGACCGGAATGTTGAAGCGATCGCGAAAGGCGAGCAGCGCCTCCTCGTCGAGTTTCTTCTGTTGATGCGTAATGTTCTGGCCTTCGCCCGCCTTGCCCATGCCGAAGCCCTTTACGGTCTTCGCCAGGATCACCGTCGGGCCGCCCTTGTGCGCAACCGCCGCGGCGTATGCCGCAAACACTTTTTTCGGATCGTGGCCGCCGCGATTCAGGTGCCAGATGTCTTCGTCCGACATGTTGGCAACCATCGCCTTGAGTTCAGGGTACTTGCCGAAGAAGTGCTCGCGCGTGTACGCGCCGCCCTTCTGCTTGAAATTCTGATACTCGCCGTCGACACACTCTTCCATGACCCGGCGCAGCAGCCCTTTCGAATCCTTGGCGAGGAGCGGGTCCCAGCGCGATCCCCACAGCACCTTGATGACGTTCCAGCCTGCGCCCAGAAACGCGGCTTCCAGCTCCTGGATGATCTTGCCGTTGCCACGCACCGGCCCGTCGAGCCGCTGCAGGTTGCAGTTGATCACGAATATCAGGTTATCGAGCTGCTCGCGCACCGGCATGGTGAGCGCGCCCATCGATTCGGGCTCGTCCATCTCGCCGTCGCCGACAAAGGCCCAGATCTTGCGGTCGGAGGCCTTGATCACGCCGCGGCTTTCAAGGTACCGCGTAAAGCGCGCCTGGAAGATGGCGGCCATGGGGCCGAGGCCCATCGACACGGTCGGGAACTGCCAGAAATCGGGCATCAGCCACGGATGCGGATAGGAGGACAGGCCATTGCCACCGACCTCCTGCCGGAAATGCCGCAGCTGGCTTTCGCTCAGCCGCCCCTCGAGATAGGCGCGCGCGTAGATACCCGGCGAGGAATGACCCTGCACGTAAACGAGATCCCCCGGATGCTTGTCGGAAGGCGCGCGCCAGAAATGATTGAAGCCGACCTCATAGAGCGTTGCTGAAGACGCATATGTCGAGATGTGGCCGCCGAACTCCGAGCTCTGACGATTGGCCTGCACCACCATGGCGAGGGCATTCCAGCGGATGTAAGCCTCGAGGCGGCGCTCAAGGGCCCGATTGCCCGGATACTCAGGCTCCTGCCCCGGGGCGATCGTGTTGACGTAGGCGGTGTTCGGTCGAAATGGCAGATAGCCGCCAGAGCGGCGCGTCTGATCGATCAGGCGCTCGAGCAGAAAGTGCGCGCGCTCGGGGCCGTGCACTTTCAGAACGGAATTGATCGACTCGATCCACTCCTGTGTTTCGAGCGGATCAAGATCTTCGAGCTTCTGAATGTCTGCCATTCGAACCTAAGGGCCATGCGAACTCAGTCGGCGGTTAGCCGCTGTATGATCGGGGTTTAATTTTTTAGGGTCAAGCAACATGCCCCGAGCTTCCCTCGATCTCGCCTTGCCACGCGCGGCACCGATCCGCGCGACGCGTGTCGCGCGGCTGCCGACGCTGCGCGATATGTCGGCGCTCGACACAATTCTCGTCATCGGGGCACCCGCGGTTCGCACGCAATTTTCCAAGCTCCCGTTTGCGAAGGAACTGCAACGCCTGCTCGACCGCCGCCCTGCGGAATCGGGTGCGGTCCGCGTGCTGCGCCTCGCGGGCACAACCTCGCCGCTGTGCGTTTTCGGCGTCGTGGCCCGCGCGGCGACGATGTTCGAGCGCTTGCTCACGGCCGGCCGCATGACGCGGGAACTGGAGGATCCGGGCCCGCGCCGCATCGGAGTCGTGTGCGTGGGTCATGACAGCGCTGGCACCAGCCGGAACATCGAAGCCGTAAGCGCAGCGATCTGGGCCCGCGCGTATCGCTTGCCGAGCTTCAAATCGAAAGCTAAACGGCGCACGGTTGTGTCCGAGCTGCGCGTCTTTCATGCGGCGACAGTTGACCAACGGCGGCTGGCCGCCGAAGCGCATGCCAATGGCATCGTCCGTTGGCTCACGGCATTTCCGGCGAATATCCTTTCGCCCGCCCGCTATCGCAAGGAAGCCGCTCGCCTCGCCCGGCAGCACGGCTGGCGCATGCGGTTCTACGGCCGGCGTGAACTCGCGCGCCGCGGAGCAGGCGCTTTTCTCGCGGTAACCCAGGCCCACGACGCGGGGGCCGGCATCGTCCATCTAAGCTATCGTCCAATGGGTCCAAAGGGGGCGCGCGGCACGCGCGGTGCGCCGACCGTTGCGCTCGTCGGCAAGGGTGTTTGTTTCGATACCGGCGGCGTCAATCTCAAGTCCCATCGCTCGATGCTCGACATGCACACGGATATGTCGGGCAGTGCGGTCGCGCTCGCGACACTCGCAGCCCTGACGACGCTCAAAGCGCCCTTCGGCGTCGATGCCTGGCTCGCGCTCGCAGAGAACCAGATTGGTCCGCACGCCTACAAGCCGCAGGACGTGGTGCGTGCAATGAACGGCACGACCATTCAAGTCGTCCATTCCGACGCTGAAGGTCGAATGCTGCTCGCTGACACGCTGACTCTCGCCGCGCGCAGCAAGCCAAGACTGATCATCGACTACGCAACGCTCACCTCGGCGTGCGTCACTGCGCTCAGCGAACGCTATGCCGGAGTGTTCACCAATCAGCCTGGCCTGCGCGGATTGCTGGAAGAGGCCGGTGTCACGAGCGGTGAGCGAGTCTGGAGTTTTCCCATGGACGCGGATTTCGATTCGGACCTGGAAAGCCGCGTCGCGGACATCCTGCAGTGTTCGGTCGACAGCAAGGCCGATCACATACTCGCGGCGCGCTTCCTGAATCGCTTCGTGCCGAAGACTATCACCTGGGCGCACTTCGACCTCGCGCCCGCTCAGCGCGCGGGCGGCCTCGGTCATGTCACGACCGATATCACCGGCTTTGGCGTGCGCTATACGCTCGGCCTGCTCCTCGACAGCCGGCTCGTTCGCAAGCTCGCCACACGCCGCTCGCGTGAGCGGTGACGGCGCCCCCGTCGCGTTCCGGTACACTCTCACGCCATGGCCGACTCGCTGACTTTGCGTCAACCCGACGACTGGCATCTGCATTTGCGCGACGGAGCGGAGCTCAGCGCCGTGGTTCGATTCACCGCCGAACGCTTCGCCCGCGCCGTGGTGATGCCAAATCTCACACCACCTGTGACAGGCGTCGAGCAAGCTCGCGCCTATCGACAGCGGATTATCCAGGCGCTGCCGGCGGGCGCCGCCTTCGAGCCGCTGATGACGCTCTATCTCACGGACTCGACTCCGGCCAGCGAAATCGACGCCGCCAGGGCGAGCGGGATCGTGTGTGGAGTCAAACTCTATCCCGCTGGCGCGACCACACACTCCGACGCCGGCGTCACCCGTATCGCGAATTGCTATGCAACGCTCGAGCGCATGCAGGAACTCGGCGTGCCACTGCAGGTACACGGCGAAGTCACGGACCCGCAGGTCGATGTCTTTGACCGCGAGGCGCGCTTCATCGACACCGTCCTGATGCCGGTTGCCGATAAATTTCCCCGCCTCGCGATCGTCTTTGAGCACGTGACGACGCGGGCCGCCGTCGACTACGTACGCGGGGCGCGTGAGCGGATCGGCGCGACGATCACGCCGCAGCACCTCCTCGAGAATCGCAACGCGTTGTTCCGTGGCGGACTGCGCCCGCATCTTTACTGCCTGCCGGTGCTCAAGCGCGAATCCGACCGGCTGGCGCTCCTCGAAGCGGCCACGAGCGGCAATCCGCGCTTTTTCCTGGGCAGTGACAGTGCGCCGCATGCTCGCCACGCAAAGGAATCGGCCTGCGGGTGCGCCGGCATATTCAGCGCGCACGCCGCCATTGAACTCTATGCCGAGGCGTTCGACAGCGCCGGCCGGCTTGACCGTCTGCAAGGCTTCGCGAGCGACTTCGGCGCGGACTTCTACGGCAAGCCGCGCAACTCGACGCACATCACTTTGCAGCGGCGAGCCTGGACCGCTCCCGCGCGCATAGCGTTCGGGGCGTCTGAGCTCGTGCCGTATCGTGCCGGCGAAGCGATCGGCTGGCGCCTCGCCAGCGCGCGGGACGATCCCAATGACAAGAGCTGACGGTGACTCAACGCCGATGTCGCGCCGCTTTCGCGGCTTTCTTCCCGTGGTCGTCGACGTCGAGACCGGCGGCTTCAATCCGGTGACGGATGCGCTGCTCGAGATCGCCGCGGTGCTCCTGGAGATGACGCCCGACGGCGAGCTCCGCCGCAGCGAGACGCATCGCTATCACGTGGTGCCCTTTGCAGGCGCAAACATGGAACCCGCCGCGCTCGCGGTGAACGGCATCGACCCGCATCACCCGCTCAGGCCCGCGATCGATGAACGCGATGCATTGCAGAGAATTTTTCGGGAAGTGCGGCGCGTCATCCGCGATAACCTGTGTTCGCGCGCCGTCCTGGTCGGCCACAACGCGTTCTTCGATCTCAATTTCCTGAACGCCGCGGTCGCGCGCGCGGACGTCAAACGCAATCCGTTCCATCCGTTTTCGAGCTTTGACACGGCAACGCTGGCGGGCGTCGCGTATGGCCAGACAGTGCTGGCGCGCGCGGTGCAAAGCGCTGGCTTTGCGTGGGACGCGGCAAGCGCGCACTCGGCAGCCTACGATGCGGAGGTTACCGCCGACGTCTTCTGCCGCATCTGCAATGACTTCCGGCCCATCTACGAGCGCGCGGTGCGCGCGGGCCTGACAGGTGGCCCGATCGACGACAGTGCCGCGCCGTCAGGCGACGGCGCCGGCCTCGGCGAGTAATTTCTTCAACTCACCGCTCCGGAACATCTCGAGCGTGATGTCACTGCCACCCACCAGCTCGCCATTGACATAGAGCTGCGGATAGGTCGGCCAGCGCGAGTGCGCTTTCAGCGCTTCGCGCAATTCGGGATCTTCGAGAATGTTCACCGTGCTGAAGGTGGCGCCGCATTGCTTGAGGGCGGCGACGGTTTGCGCCGAGAAGCCGCACTGCGGGAAATCCGGCGTGCCTTTCATGAAAAGCACGACCGGCCCGCTCGCGAGTTCGTGCTTGATCCTGGTGCTGACGTCCACTGCTAGCCTCCGGCCCGTTCCGGGCAGATTTCTGATGCCATAGTGCGCAATTGTACACAGGGCTGCCGCAATAACCGCAAGGCTTGAGGGCCCCTTATGTATGACGGCTTGGTCATGATCAGCCAGTTCGCGCCCAAATGGGGATAGCCTCAATCCTACACGGCAGACCTCGGCGCCATGAAAGACGATTCAACTGATGAATGCACGCCCGCCGATATCTGTCCTCAAGGGTCAATGGCTCCCGAGCCGCTGGGATGTGCTCGCATTCCTGCTGGTCGTTGCCCTCTTCGTTTATCTCGCGGAAGCGGCGCACGGTCTTTCCGGCTCGCTTGCGGGATTGCAGGCGACGCCGATCACGCTCGATCCGTGGAATCTCATCGGCTATGGCGCGCGGACGGCGCTGCGCATGCTGGTCGCGCTGGCAGCGTCACTCGTATTCACATTCACCTACGCGACGCTCGCGGCCAAGAGCCGGCGCGCGGAAGTGATCCTGGTACCGCTCCTCGACATCCTGCAGTCGGTGCCGATCCTCGGGTTCATTTCCGTCACAGTCGTCTTCTTCCTCGCGCTCACGCCGGGACGCGTTGCCGGGGCTGAGCTCGCCGCCATCTTCGCGATTTTCACCAGCCAGGCCTGGAACATGGCCTTCAGTTTCTATCAATCGCTGCGCAGCGTCCCCGAGGAACTCAATGAAGTCGCGCGCGGCTTTCAGCTGAGCGCGTGGATGCGCTTCTGGCGGCTCGAAGTGCCGTTCGCCATGCCGCCCCTGATCTGGAACATGATGCTGTCGATGTCGGGCGGCTGGTTCTTCGTGGTTGCTTCCGAGGCCATCAGCGTCGGGCACACCACTGTCACTTTGCCAGGCATCGGTTCCTACATCGCGCTCGCGATCGAGCACCGCAATCTCGGCGCCATCGGCTGGGCGATCGGCGCGATGTTCATCGTCATACTTCTGTACGACCAGCTCCTCTTTCGCCCGCTGATGGCGAGCGCCGACTGGTTTCGTCTCGAGCAGGAGACCGGCCTCACACCCAATCGATCCTGGGCTTTGACCATGCTGCGCAAATCGCGATTGCTCGCCGTGGCGCGCACCGCGTTCGCACGCGCATTGCACAGCGGCCCGCAACTGCATCTTCGATTGCCACGCTCAGGCAGGTCGGGCGGGCCAAGCAAGGCGCGGCAGCGCTGGGCGGATGGCGCTTGGGTCACGGCGGTCTGCCTGGTCGCACTCATCGCGCTGTGGGAAACGACTCACTTCGCTTTGCATGGCATCGCACTTCGGGAAGTGGGACACGTCCTGCTCTTTGGCCTGGCAACGCTGGCGCGCGTGGCCGTGCTGATTGCCATTGCGAGCCTGGTCTGGGTGCCGGTCGGCGTCGCTATCGGCATGCGTCCGAAGGTTGCGCGGCTGATCCAGCCGATCGCGCAGTTCCTGGCAGCCTTTCCCGCCAATCTCCTGTTTCCCGTGGTCGTGTCCGCGATCGTGACCCTGCGCCTGAATCCGGACATCTGGCTGAGCCCTCTGATGATCCTCGGCACGCAGTGGTACATCCTGTTCAACGTCATCGTGGGTGCGTCGGCGATCCCGCTCGACATGCGGCAGGTCGGGGAGAATCTGCGGATCAAGGGCTGGCTCTGGTGGCGCAAGATCGCGCTGCCCGGCATCTTTCCCTTCTATCTGACCGGCGCAATCACCGCTTCGGGCGGTTCGTGGAACGCGAGCATCGTCGCGGAAGTCGCCACGTGGGGCCGCGAGCGACTCACCGCCCATGGCCTTGGCGCCTATATCGCCGAGGCGACGAATGCCGGTGACGTGCACCGCACGGTCCTTGGCGTCGCCGTCATGAGTCTTTTTGTAGTCGTCATCAACCGTTTGTTCTGGGCACCGCTCTATGCACGCGCCGAACGGCGGTTCCGGCTGGCCTGACGTGGAGGCAATCGACGTGAACAATGCGGCTCTCCTGACGGTGAAAAAACTCTGTCAGGCATTTCGCAAGCCCGACGGCGACCCACTCGTCGTGCTCGACGACGTCAACCTGACGCTCACGGAAGGCGAAATCGTCGGCCTCCTGGGGCGTTCCGGCTCGGGCAAGTCGACGCTGCTCCGGGCCATTGCAGGGTTGAGCCAGCCAACCGGCGGCTCGGTCAATTATCTCGGGCAGACCGTCGACGGTCCGGCCGCGGGCATCGCCATGGTGTTTCAGAGTTTCGCTCTCTTTCCGTGGCTCACCGTCTTCGAGAACGTCGAGATCGGGCTCGAAGCGCTTGGGTTGCCGCGCGCGGAGATTCGCAAGCGCTCGCTCGCCGCCATCGATCTCATCGGTCTCGACGGCTTTGAATCCGCCTATCCGCGCGAATTATCGGGCGGCATGCGCCAGCGCGTCGGCTTCGCGCGGGCGCTCGTCGTGCATCCGAATATTCTGCTGATGGACGAGCCCTTCTCCGCTCTCGATGTGCTGACGGCGGAAACGCTGCGCCACGACTTCCTCGGTCTTTGGGGCGAAGGCCAGCTGCCGATCAAGGGCGTCATCCTCGTCACGCACAACATCGAGGAGGCGATCGAGATGTGCAATCGCGTGCTGCTCTTCTCCACGCACCCGGGGCGGATCGTGAGCGAGATCGTCATCGACATTCCGCAGCCAAGGGATCGGCTCGATCCCCGTTTTCGCGCCCTCGTCGATCGCGTATATGCCGAGATGACGGCAAAGCCCGTCGCAGAGGCGCGTGCGGGGGCGCGTGTCGAACGCCTTCCCGGGACTGGCATCGGCACTGTGATCACGCACGTGTCATCGAACCTGCTGTCAGGTCTCATCGAAGCGCTGAACACGGCGCCCTACGACGGCGCGGCCGATCTGCCCGCGATTGCGCACTCGCTCAGGATGGAAGCGGATGAATTGCTCCCCGTCGCCGAAGCACTGCAGATGCTGCGGCTCGCGGAGATCGACGGCGGCGACATCCGTCTGACCGAAACGGGCGCTCAATTCGCGCGCATCGAGACCGACGAGCGCAAACGCCTCTTCAGCCGCCTGCTCCTCACGTATGTGCCGCTGGCCGCGCATGTCAGACGTGTGTTGGACGAACGGGCGAGCCATGCGGCGCCCAAAGGTCGCTTTCTCGATGAGCTCGAGGACTACATGGCGCCGGAGCTGGCGGCAGAGACTCTGCGCACGATCATCAGCTGGGGCCGCTATGCGGAAGTGTTCGCGTATGACGATCACGTCCAAGTCTTCAGTCTCGAGAATCCCGCGTGAAATGACGATCCCCGGGCGGCGCGCCGGCGGCTTGAACGCCCGAGGGTTCTAACCTATCCTCGACGCGGCCGGGTGGCGGGCACAACAAGATTCCTAAGGGGAACATCCATGAATCCTTTGACAACCGTGCGCGGGGCAATCATCGGCGCCTTCGTGCTGGCAATCGTGGTGTCCATGTTGCTGACGCATTTCGTCGTCGGCGCTCCCATCGCTTTCAACGCCGCCTTCCTCGGGCGCTGGCTGCACATCGTCTCCGGCGTCATGTGGGTCGGTCTTCTTTATTACTTCAACGTCGTGCAGACGCCTGCCATGGCGGTAGCCGGGGCGGACAAAGGCGGCCCCGGTGGCGCCGGCATCAACAAGTACATTGCGCCGCGCGCGCTCTGGTGGTTCCGCTGGGCGGCGCTCCTCACCTGGCTCACGGGAGCGTATTACCTCGATGCCTTCTATGGCCATGAAGCCATCCTGAAGGCATTTACCCTGCAAGCTCCGTTCGCGCCCATCGGCGTCGGAGCATGGCTGGGCACGATCATGCTGTTCAACGTTTGGGCATTGATCTGGCCGAATCAGAAGAAGATCCTCGGCATCAAGTCCGCGACGGATGAGGAGAAAGCAAAGGCGCGCAAGGTTGCCCTGTACGCCTCGCGTATAAACTTCATGCTGTCCTTCCCAATGCTCGTCTGCATGATGGCCCAGATGCACGGACTCCCCTTCTGAAAGGTAGCGTACCTGCACCGCCTGACGATCTCGCGGAGCTCGTGAGACGCGCGCTTGCGGAGGATGTCGGCAGCGGCGATCTCACAGCGGAACTCGTCCCGGCCGAGGCTCGGGCAAGCGCGCAGGTGCTGACGCGCGAACCGGCGGTGCTCTGCGGCCGCCCCTGGTTCGACGCGGTCTTCCGAGCACTCGAGCCGTTGATTCGCATTGAATGGTTCGCGGCCGAAGGCGCGGAGGTGCGTGCGAACGATGTGCTCGTGCGCGTGAGCGGCCCGGCACGCGCCATTCTCACGGGCGAACGCACCGCCCTGAACCTGCTGCAGACATTGTCGGGTACCGCGACCGCCGCCCGGCGCTTCGTTGAGGCGGTTGCCGGAACGGGCTGCCGCATTCTCGATACGCGCAAGACCCTGCCCGGCCTCAGAACGGCGCAGAAGTACGCCGTTGCGGTCGCGGGTGCCACCAATCATCGGCAGGGGCTCTTCGACGCGATTCTGATCAAGGAGAATCACATCCTTGCAGCCGGCTCCATTGCCGCCGCTCTCAATGCCGCGCGGCAGCGCGGGTCGCGCGTCAAGGTCGAAGTGGAAGTCGAGTCACTCGCGGAATTCGAAGCCGCATTGACCGCGGGCGCCGACATGGCGCTGCTCGATGAATTCTCGCACAGCGACCTGGTGGCGGCGGTTCAACTGAATCGAGCACGCGGCAGTCCCATGATTCTCGAAGCTTCCGGCGGCGTTACACTCGAGACTGTACGTGACGTCGCATTGACCGGCGTCGACTTCATTTCCACAGGCAGCATTACCAAGCACTTGCATGCCATCGACCTCTCGATGCGCTTCACGCTCGCCGACCGCAAATGAAGGGCAAGACCATCGCGATTCTCGAGAGTCGCGTTGGCGAACACCTGGCAGAACTCGTCCGACGCCGCGGCGGCGTGCCGCTGCACGCGCCGGCCCTCGCCGAATTGCCGGACATCGACCCGGACGCGATCGCCAAGCTCATTGGTGACTTGCGCCGCGAGCCCGTGCGCCTCGCCATCTTTCAAACGGGGGTCGGGACGCGCACATTGTTCGCGACGGCTGAGTCGCTTGGACTGGTCAATGAGTTGCTCACTGTCCTGGCGGCAACCCAGGTCGCCGCGCGCGGGCCCAAGCCGACCGGCGAATTGCGCTCCCGCAACGTGCGCATAGATTTCAATGCCCGCGATCCCTTCACGACGCGCGAAATGCTGGCCGCCATCGCGCACCTGGATCTCGCCGGCGCCCGCGTGCTCGTGCAGCGGTACGGCGATGTCAACAGCGGGCTGAATCAAGCGCTGGCGGAGCGCGGCGCCCTGGTCATTGAAGTTGCAACGTATCGCTGGTCGTTGCCTGAGGACACTCGCCCCCTTGAGCACCTGATCGGTGAACTGGTGCGCGGCGCGGTCGACGCCGTGATTTTCACGTCGGCGTCGCAGGTGATCAATCTTGCGGAGGTGGCGCGCCGTGCGGGCCGCGAGCACGAGATGATCGCAGCACTCAAGCGTAGTTTCGTGGCTTCCGTGGGTCCGGTGTCATCCAAGGCTCTGCGCACTCTCGGCGTCGAAGCCGGATTTGAAGCGAGTCCACCGAAACTGGGGCCCCTGCTTGCAGGCGTCGAGCAGGCGCTCAGCTGTTGACGGCCTTCAACACTCGCTGCGGTTGCGCAACGCCGTAGCCCTGCGCGTAGTCGACGCCAAGACCGCGCAGCATTTCGATGATCTCGGCGTTCTCGGCCCACTCGGCAATGGTTTTCTTGCCCGTCAGGTGACCGATTTCATTGATCGAGCGCACCATTTCCCGATCGATGGGATCGTGCAGGATCTCGCGCACGAAACTGCCATCGATCTTGAGGAAATCGACCGGGAAGTGCTTGAGGTAGCCGAACGACGAGAGACCAGTGCCGAAATCATCGAGCGCGAACTTGCAGCCGAGCTCCTTCAGCGCCTGGATGAAGCGGTTGGCCTGCGAGAAGCTCGCGACGGCCGCGGTCTCCGTGATTTCGAAGCAGATCTTGCTCGCGTCGAGCCCGCTGCGATGGAACTGGTCGATGACGAACGGCAGGAATTTGTCGTCGCCGAGACTCTGGCCCGAAAGATTGATCGAGCAGAGCGCCAGCTTCTCGCGTTCGTCCGCTTCCGACACCAGCCAGCGGAACGCGTTCTCTATCACCCAGCGGTCGATGTTCGGCGTGATGCCGTAACGTTCGGCGGCCGCAATGAAATTGTCGGGTGCCACGATCTTGCCCTGCTCATCCCGCATCCGCAGCAGCAATTCGTAGTGCGCCCCGGTTTCGGCGCTCTGCAATGGCAGGATCGGCATGCGGAAGAGTTCGAAGCGTGCTTCCTCGAGCGCGTTGTTGATGCGCGCCGCCCATTGCATCTCGCGCCGCCGGCGCATGAGATCGATGTCGTTTTCCTCGAAGCTGTGCACGCGGTTGCGGCCGGACTCTTTGGCGGCCCCGCAGGCGCTGTCCGCGGCCGAGAGCACCGATGCCACATCCTCGTTGTCGGCGGTAATAGGCACCACGCCGACGCTCGCGCCGAGCCGGAAGGTCCGATCCTCCCAGGAGAAGCGGAAGTTGCGCACGGCTTCCCGCAGGATCTCGGCGGTACGCATGGCCTCTTCGAGCGAGCAGGCTTCGAGCAGCACGCCGAACTCATCGCCACCGAGGCGAGCAAGCGTATCGCGCCATCGAATCTTCGACTTCAGCAGCGCCCCGACCTGACCGAGCAGCGCATCGCCCGCGCTGTGGCCGCAGGTGTCATTGATGATCTTGAACTGGTCGATATCGAGATAGCACAGCGCGTAGGAAGTCTCGCGTGCTTTCGCGCTCTTCAAAGCGCGATCGAGCCGGCTTTCAAATTCGCGGCGATTCACGAGCCCGGTGAGTACGTCGTGACTCGCGTGATAGGAGAGGCGGCGATTCAACTCGCGCGCCTCGCTCACGTCGTGGAAGACGAGCACGCCGCCGCCCACCTGTCCGGTGCCGTCGCGGATCGGCGAAGCCGTGCTCTCAACGTACAGTTCGTTGCCGTCGCGGCGAATCAGCAGCATCGGCCGCACGGACTTGATCGACCGCGTCCGCCGGATCGACACCGACAGCGGATTTTCGAGCGGCTCGCAGGTTTCCTCGTGGAACGCACGGAAAATTTCGTCGATTGGCCGCCCCTGAGCATCTTCGAGCCGCCAGCCGGTGAGTTCCTCGGCGACCGGATTCAAGTATTCGATGGTCGAGCGCGCGTCGGTCGTGATCACGCCGTCGCCGATCGATTGCAGCGTGATTTGCGCCGCTTCCTTCTCGCGGAACAGCGCTTCCTCGTAGAGCTTGCGCTCCGTGATGTCGAGCTCAACGCATACAATGCGCCGCAGGCGCCCGCCCGGATCGACCCGCGCCTTGGCGCGACTCACGACCCAGCGCCACTCGCCATCGCGATGCTTGAGCCGGTGCACGCTTTCAAAGAGCGGGATCTTGCCGATCACATGATCGCGAATCGTCGACTGCACGCGCGCGAGGTCATCCGGATGCACGAGCATGCGCCAGTCCGGCGAGTCGTTGAGCTCATCCTCGGCGTAACCGAGCATCGCTTTCCAGCGCGGCGAGAAGTAGACCGTGTTGAGGTCGGCGTCGAAGTCCCACAATCCGTCGTTGGCGCCAGCGAGCGCGAGATCGTTGCGCTCCTGCAGATATTCCAGATGTTCGCGCATGCGGATGCGCTCAAATCCCGTTGCGAGGCTCGTGCCAACGAGCTTCAGCAGCAGGTGCTGGTTGACATCCCAGCCTTCGCGCGTGCGCGTCGACGCCAGACCGACAAATCCCGCGAGCTTGCCTGCAACCGCGTAGCCGATGAGGAGAAGCGAGCCGATGTTCAGTTGACGCAGCCGCTCCGCTTCGATGATCTGCTCCTTGCGCGGCGTCGCCGTATCGCGGATCTCAAGAATGCGCACATGGCCGAGGCGCGCCGCGAGCCATGGATAGGACTCGATGGCATCCGACTTCAATACTTCGGGCGTGCATTGCGCGAACATCGCCTTCGAGACAGTCACCGTGGCGATGCGCGTGCCGTCGTCCGTCAAGCGCGCGAGGAAGACCGCATCGGTCGCAGTCGCTACGCGCAAGTCGTCGAGATTCTGCGCGATACATGCGGTCATGTTCTCGCGCGTCATGCTTTGAAATTCGACGGAGATCTTGGTGCAGGTTACGTCAAGGCCGAAAGTCGGACGCGCGGGCGACGGGGTCCAGACATTGGGCGACAAGATGTCAGAGGCGGTGAGATCGACGATCGTATCCCCGGTGGTCGTTGCCATCGCTCCTCTTTCCCCTAATTGCGGCGGCGAGTTGCGTTGCATTCTGGCATAACCTCGCAGGAAAACAAGGTAAGCGACTGTATTTAAAGAGCCTGAAGCCGCACTTTAGAGGCTGGCTACCACCGACGCGCGCTTCATACATAACCACGCGCGTGTCATTGTCATCCAAACACGCGCACGCAGGTTCATGCGTCGACCAGATCACAGTTGTCGCCGTCTCCCGACGGAAATGCCGGTCAACGGCCAAGTAAGAGCCGCGTTCCAGCCTCCGACACCAACGCATGGGAGGCTTGACGGCCATGATGACCCTTATTCGACAAAAGCTTGCCGCGGCATTATGTGCGGCACTGACCCTGGTGCTCGCTGGCTGTGGTGGCGGCGGTTCCGGCGTCGCATCGTCGACCCCGCAGGGCTGCGACTCCTCCAGCTGCGGCAGCATGTATCTCGGGCTCACGGACGCCGACGGCGACTTCCTGACGTACACCGTCGACGTCGTGTCCTTGTCATTGAAGAAGGCGAATGGCGCGGCAGTCGAAGTGCTCCCGGTATCGCCGCGGGTCGATTTCTCTCAGCTCGTCGACCTGACGGAATTCGTAACCGCAGCCAACATTCCAAGAGGCGAGTATGTCGAAGGCACGATTCGCCTCGACTACAGCAACGCCGATATCGAAGTTGATGTCGGCGGCTCGCCAAAAGCGGCTCGTATTGTCGATGACTCGGGCAATGCGGTCGGCGTCGTTGACCTTGCGATCAGGCTCGACAATCGCAATCACCTGTTCATCGCACCCGGCCTGCCGCGCTTCATGGAACTCGATTTCGACCTCGCCGCTTCGAACAGTGTCGGCGATCTGTCGCTGTCTCCGGTACCCGTGAACTTGAGGCCGTTCGTGGTCGCTTCGGTCGAGCCTGCACAGAGCAAGGAAATCCGCGTGCGCGGGCCACTCGTAAGCGTTGATACAGCGGCCGGCACCTACACGATTGACGTGCGGCCGTTCAATCAGGCGACGGCGCGTCTCGGCCGAGTGACCGTGCACACCACCGATCAGACCATGTGGGAGATCGACGGCACGCCACAGACCGGCGCCGCAGGCCTCGCCGCACTTGCGGCGAAGCCGGCTGGCACGCCCACCGCTGCTTTTGGCACGTTCACCACCGCGGATCGGACCTTCACCGCCGAGCGCGTCAATGCGGGCACGAGCGTGGAGAGTGCCGAGCTCGATGCGATCGCCGGCAGCGTGACCGCGCGCTCCGGTGATTCCCTTACAGTGCGCGGCGTGACGCTCGATCGGCGCGACGGCTCGGTGAAATTCATGCGCGGCGACGCAACGCTCACCCTGAGCGCGGACACGAAAGTAACGGAGGAAGGCGGTAGCACCCCGCTCACGACCGATGCGATCTCCGTGGGCCAGCGCATCCGGGCTTTTGGCCAGGCGTCTGCCGAGGACGGCACCGGTCATGTGACGCTCGACGCGAGCGCGGGCCGCGTGCGCATGAGAATCACGCACGTGGCGGGTCTCGTCATGAGCACGAATCCCGGCAATCTGACGCTCGATGTCGCTGCCTTCGATGGTCATCGCGTGTCGATCTTCGACTTCGCCGGTACGGGATCGAGCGCCGCGAGCGATGCCGACCCGACGCACTATGAAATTGCGACGGGCAATCTCAACCTCAACCTGCTCACGCCCGGAACACCGGCGCGTGTGTTCGGCTTCGTGACGCCATTTGGCATCGCTCCGCCCGACTTTCAGGGCCGTACGGTCGTCGACTACCAGGACGTGAAGTCGCTTCTCAGCATGGGCTGGCGGCCCGGCGGCACCAGCGCGCCGTTCTCCAGCATGAACTCGAGCGGTCTCGTGATCGACGCGCTGAATCCGGATATCGGTGCGCGACACACGATCCTCCAGGCGTTCGAGCCGATCGATATCACGACGCTCGTGACACCCGTGCGCCTCGTGCCGGATACGACGGTCCGAGGCACCTACGCAATCGGCAAGCCGGGTCAGGTCGAGATTTTCAGCGATTTCGGTGACTTTGTCGCAGCCCTGACTTCGGAACTGGCTATGGCGAAGGCCGAGGGTCTGACGTCGACCGGACATTTCGATTCGGCCACCGGTGACTACACGACGGGACGGGTGCTGATTGCGCTCAAGCCGGTCAACTAACAGCGATTGGACGCAACCCTGAGATGTCGGCCCGCGCAGTCATGCGACTGCGCGGGCCTTTTCATATTCGCTGGTTCATTTCAATTGCCGCGCATGGGAGCATTGGCCGGAACATAGGCCGGAACATAGGCCGGAACATAGGCCGGAACATAGGAAATAGCCGCATCGTGACCGCGCGCAATGCAAGCAGGGTCCGCAGGCCCGGTGATCCAGGACCAGGTGGCATCACTGGAAACGCCGACGAGCACCGTGGTTTGGGCAGAAACAAAGCAGGGTGCGCGCTGCGACTCGCCGATCAGAAGCGCCCTCTCGGGCCGCTCACTCAACCAGCGTGCCGCGTCGTAACTCTCCTGCGCGCCTTCACGCCAGCGCCGGTGGCCAAAATTGACGGTCGGTCGATCGACGTAGAGCAGGAACTGCTCCTTGTAGGCCATGAGGCCAAGCTCATGCGACGGCGGCGCCTTCGCCATGGCGGCAGCAACGAAATCCGCCGACGAGCGTTTGCCGTTGATCGCCGGCGCGATGACCCAGCCCATGAAAAGCCAGATCGAACCGAGGGTAAACGCGAACGCCACGAATCCGCCACGAACTCTGCAAATGATTGCCGCGAGCAATGCGACCACAGCTATCGAGAGCAGCACGTGCAGCGGGACCGCACCGGCATTGTCCAGAAGCTCTGCTGCTTTCTCCGGCGCGCTGACTGTCAGGTAGAAATAGGACCCTGCGGCAAAAACGCCGATCAGGAGTGTGAGCGCGAGCCCCGCCACCTGTGGGCCACGGCGCTGCCAGAGCTCCCGCAAGTAAGGTGCAGCCGCGATGATGACTGCCGGAATGGCGGGAAGAATATAGACGCTCCGTTTGCCCCCGCTCAGACTAAAGAAGATCACCACCAGAATCGCCCAGCAGAGCGGCAGCCAGACCTTGGCGTCACGCTCGGACCACGCGCGCCGCCAGCGCGGCACCAGCCAGATGAATAGCAGCGACAGTGGCAGCCACTGCCCCGGAATGACGTTGACGATATAGAAGTAGGAAGGCTGAACGTGATGCCAGGGCTCGGAATAGCGCGTGACTGTCTGCTGGAACAGGATGTCATCACGATAACCCAGCAATCTCGGATCGTGGCTCGCTGCCACAGTCATCAGCATGGGCACCAGCCAAAGCGCGATCGCGGCGAACATCGCTGCAGGTGCGAGCACCCAGCGCCAGCCCCCGCTGCCCGTAGGCATCGACCAGCCGCGCCACTGCAACACTGCGAATGGAATCAGCGCGAGCAGCGCCACAAACCCGACGCCCTTGGTGATGACGCCAAGGCCGGCGGCGAAGCCCGCGAGTGTGTACCAAACCCAGCTGCGCTCGACGAGCAGATGCCGCAAGAGCCCGTAGAGCGAGAGCGTGATGAAGGCCGTCACCGTCATGTCAATCTGCGCGGCACGCGCCTGCCAGGTGAACGCGATCGTAAAGAGCAGCAGCAGCCCCGCCGCAAGTGCCGCTTCCCGATTCCACAGCCGACGCACCAGGTCATACACGAGCACGAGCGTCGCGATTGCCGACAGCAGGGACGGCAGCAGGAACGCGATGCGCAGCGAACCGGTCAGCGCATAGCAGGCCGCCATGATCCAGAAGTAAAGAGGCGGCTTGTCCGGATAGTAGTCGCCGCCAACCATGGGGACGAGCCAGCGTCCCGACTCGACCATGTCGCGCGCGATGAGCGCGAAGCGCGGCTCGTCCGCGGGCCACGGATCGCGCAACCCCAGTCCCGCGGCAATGACGAGCAGCGCAAGCCCGACGAGCCAAAGTAAATCGCGTGCAACGGTCCCTGACGGCGGCGCGCTGTGGCCGGTCATTGTTGGTGCCATAAACAATGAGAGAATGAGAATTGCATCGCTTGCAGTCGGCTTACAGGATTCGGCCCCGGAAAGTTAGCACCAGAAAGTCAGCCTATAGGAGAGCTGTGTGAACACCGTTCTATTGACCTTCCTGGGCGTTGTCGTGACGCCGTGGAAACTCATTGGCTATGTCGGCACCGCGCTGTTCGCCGCGCGCTGGTTCGTGCAGCTGCATGCCTCGCGGCGGCATGGCATGCCCGTCATGCCCCGGCTCTTCTGGTACATGAGCATCGCGGGAAGTTTCATGGTGCTCGCCTACTTCATTTTCGGCAAGAACGACTCGGTCGGCATCCTATCGAACATCTTTCCGGCGTTCGTTGCGAGCTACAACCTGTATCTCGACATCAGGACGCGGCGCTCTCACTCCTCGCGCACCTGAAGGCCGGCGCGGAACCGGCGCTGCAGCCACATCACGCCGAAAATATCGACGATTCCGACCCACAGACGATTCCACAGGCCGTACTTCGATTGTCCACGCGTGCGCGGGCGATGATTGACCGGCACCGATACCACGCGGCTGCCCGCACGCTGATAAAGCGCCGGCAGGAAGCGGTGCATGTGATCGAACATCGGCAATGACAGGTAGGTCTCCCGCTGCAGGAGCTTGATGCCGCATCCGGTATCCGGCGTGCCGTCGCCGAGCAGCCCGCCGCGCACGCCATTGGCAATGCGCGATGACAGACGCCGCAGCCAGGTGTCGCGCCGCGTGACGCGATTGCCCACGAATATCAAGACATCGCGATTGGCCGCGTCATCGCGCGCAGCGATCAGCGCAGGGATATCAGCCGGATCGTTTTGACCGTCGCCATCGAGGGTCGCGATCCACGGCGCACGCGCAGCGCGCACCCCGGACCAGACGGCCGCGCTCTGGCCACGGCGCATCGAATGTCTGAGGAGCCTCAGTTCCGTGAGTCCCTGCGAGCGCGCTTCGTGCACCGCCGCCGCGGTGCCGTCCGTGCTGCCGTCGTCGACGAACAGCACTTCAAACCGCGCACGGCCCCGTAGCGCCTCGGCAATCTCGCGCGCGAGCGGTGCAACGTTTTCCGCTTCGTTGCAGACCGGCACGACTACGGATATCTCGGGATTGGTATCGGCGGGGCTCAAGGACATCTCCCAACCCAGTATACCGAAAGCCTGCGCAGGCCCAGGCGCCGTTGCTGTTGGCATCGCCTGCCCCGCTTCCGTATTCTCCGCCCCATGAGCTCGATCTCACACTCTCATCGCGGGCATGCTCACGCGAGGCACGCGCGGCCGCACGCGCATCACGCGCCGCCGGCTCCGCCGGTGGGCAGCGACGAGCGGCGCCTCGCCTGGACGCTGGCGATCACGATCGCGTTCATGCTGATCGAAGTTACGGGCGGATGGATCGCGCATTCGCTCGCGCTGATCGCCGATGCCGGCCACATGCTCACCGATGCCGCCGCACTCTCGCTGGCCTGGTTCGCGGTACGGCTCGCCCGCAAGCCCTCGGACCTGCGTCGCTCGTACGGCTACCAGCGGCTGACCGTGCTCGCCGCATTCGTCAATGGCATCCTGCTCATTGCCGCGGTCATCTGGATTGTCTTCGAAGCGGTCGGTCGCCTCACGCAGCCCCTGGCGGTGAATGGAGCGCTGATGCTCGTGATTGCGTCGGGCGGTGCCGCGGTCAATCTGATCAGCATGTTCGTCCTGCGCGGGCACGGCCACGGTAATCTCACCATGCGCGCGGCGTACCTGCACATTCTGAGCGATCTGCTCGGATCGATCGCGGCGATCGTCGCGGCGATTGTCATCCTCACGACGGGTTGGACGCGCATCGACCCGCTGCTGTCGATCCTGGTCGCGGGCCTGATCGTGCGCAGCGCCGTGGACGTCGTGCGCAAGTCCGGGCACATCCTTCTTGAAGGCGCCCCGGAGGGTTTCGATGACGAGCGCCTGCGTACCGAATTGCGCGCCCGCGTGAGCGGCGTCATCGATGTGCATCATGTGCACGCCTGGAGTCTCACCTCCCATCAGACTCTGCTCACACTCCATGCACGAATCGACGACCGCGTGGACGGCGCGCAAGTACTGCGTGAAATCAAACAGTGTCTCGCCGAGCAATTTGGCATCGAGCATTCGACCGTGCAGATCGAGGCCGAGCACTGCGCGGACCACGAATTCACCGATCCCTGCCGCTAGCCGGTGGCCGGCAACCGGCTACTGCAACGCCGCGCGTGCGCGTTCGAAGAGTCCGCGCAATTCCCTTTCCAGGTCGCGCTGCCAGCGCTCGAGGGCTGCGGCGTCGAGCGTGCGCGGGACCTGTCGTGGTGCGCCGATCGCAATCGCGATACGTGCGCCCGGAACCGGAATGACAAAGCGATCCCAATTGACGAGCCACGCCAGTGAGGCAGCGTATGCGAGCGGCACAATCGGTCGTTGCGACATCTGCGAGAGCAGAATGGCGCCTGGCTTGACCACGAAAGCGGGTCCGCGTGGCCCGTCGGGCGTGATCACCGGCGAGACCTGCTCCTCCAGCAGCGCCAGACGATAATCCCTGAGCGCGCGCGCCCCGGTGTTGGTCGAAGAACCTCGAATCACGTGACCCGAGACCCGCTGCACCATCATCGCGCCCAGTTCACCGTCCACCGACGGACTGATCAGAAACCCGACCTTGATACCCAGGGCGCGCTGTTGCAGCAGATAGCGCGCGCAAAACAGCTGATGCTGGTGCCAAAAGCACGGGATGATGGCGGGGTTTGCGGCAAGCGCGGCCTGCATGTGCTCCTCACCGACGATGCGCACGACGCGGCACGTCAGCCACCAGAATCGAATGACGAGCATGCCGAGCGGCGCGGCGATCCGATAAAGGGTACGGCGCCACACCGTCATGCGGCGAGTGGAACGGGTCGTGCGCTGATAGACCGAGTTGCGCGGATCGTTGTTCGGCGGCACAGTCATGATCATCAAATGCTACGCGAAGTCAGTAGGCCGGGCGCAGCTCCACGCTCAAATCCGGCCGGGCTGCCGCGATGGCCAAAGCATGGCCCTCGAGCATGTCGGGCCCGGCGAAATACCAGAGCCGACCGCGAAACTCCGCCTGCGCTTGCGACACCCGCACCTTGCCCGCATCGAACACTGTGCCGCCCGCAGCCTTGACGACCGCTTCTTTGCGCGTCCACAGATGCGTTGCGCCAAGCGCGGTCGCGCCCGCCAACGCGAGTTCCGCGCTGCTCGCCATGCGGCGCACAGTAGCGAGGGATACGCGGCCCGCCGCCTCAACATCCATGCCGACGCTGACGTCGCGTGTCGCGACGCACGCGACGAGATCCGCTGTGTGACTGATATTGAACTCGAGCCCACCGGGCCAGCATGGCTTGCCGCGCTCAGGAAATATCAGCGCTGCGGCCGGCAGTGAGCCATGTCCGTGCGCCGCGGCGGCCAGCGACAGAAGCTCGATGCCTGCCAGCGTCGCCAGCGCCGCGCCAGCCGGCGCGCGCTCGATCGCAAGACGCTTGGCATACGCGATTTTGTGCAACCAGCGCGCGGCGAGCTCCGCGTAGTCGTGCCGCGCAAGTGGTGCGTAATATACAATTGCTGTAGTCACTTAACTTTCACCTGCGAGAACCCGCGCGCTCATGAGCGTCAACCGCAAGAGCGATCCGTCGACAGCCAATCCGCCCGGCCCCCCCGGCCCTGATGAGCAATTCGACATCGGCTCGACGCCAGACTCGATCGACCGCATGCGCGAACTTTACGGACGTTACGGCGACGTCTACCGCGTCTACTCCCCGGGCCGCAAGTCCTGGACCTACGTGCTCAACAATCCCGATGACGTCAAACGCGTGCTGTTGTCGAATCATCGCAACTACACCAAAGGCATCGGTCTTGATCGAGTGAAGATCCTGCTCGGCAACGGCATCATGGTGAGCGAAGGCGATTTCTGGAAGAAGCAGCGGTACATGATGCAGCCGATGTTTCACCGGCGCGTGATCGAGCGCTTCGAGTCGATGATAGCCGACGCCAACGAGGCGCTCATCGCGCGCTGGAGCGGGCACGCGGCGCGAGGCGAACCGGTCGACGTCACCGACGCCATGAGCCAGCTCACGCTCGACATCGTCTTGCGGTCCATTCTGGGAACCGACCTTGCGCGCCTGAGCGCGCAGGCGGGCGGCAATCCATTTGAAGTCGTCACGCGCGAACAGGAACGGAACCTGCAATTCGCCTACAAGTTCCGCTCATTGACCAAGCTCGTGGCCGAGGTCGTGCAGCAGCGCCGCGCGCAGGGGCGCGATGAATTCGATTTCCTCGGCATGCTGATGAATGCCCGGGACAAGGACAGCGGAGAACCGATGGGCGAGCGCGTCCTCATCGATGAAGTCATGACGCTCGTGGTGGCCGGGCATGAAACCACGGCGAGCGGCCTGAACTGGACCTGGTATCTGCTCTCACAGCACCCCGAAGTCGAAGCGCGGCTGCACGCCGAACTCGATGCGGCCAGGGACATCGGCGACCGTACATTCAATGCGCTCGATCAGCTGCCCTATACGCAGCAGGTGATCCATGAGGCCTTGCGCCTCTATCCACCGGGGTGGCTGCTGTCGCGGCGCTCGATCGGCGCGGACCGGCTGGGTGGCTACGACATCGCGCCGAAGACCGACATCCTGATCAGTCCGTATTTCATTCATCGCAACGTCGATCACTGGACGGAGCCGGAAAGCTTCCGGCCGGAAAGATTCGAGCCCGCAGCGCTCGCCGCGCGCCATCGCTTCGCGTACATTCCATTTGCGGTCGGGCCGCGGCACTGTATCGGCGAGAATTTCGCGCTGTTCGAAATGGTGCTGCATCTCTATGAGGTCGCGCGGCACTTCCGCCTGCAGTTCAAGTCAGCCGAACCGCTCGCCGTGGAAGCAGCCATCAACCTGCGTACCCGAAACAATCTATTCATGACGCTCGAACGGCGCACAGCCCGGTCCTCATGAAGCACGCAACCTTGAGTGCCATGCTGGAGGCCAACCGCTCGGCCGACCGCGCCGTGACTTACGTGGAAGGTGAGTCCACGGAACGGGTGGTCTCCTATGCTGAGCTCTACGACAGAGCGCTCGGAATCCTGCATCACCTGCAGCGCCTCGGTGCCACCCGTGGCGACAAACTCATTCTGTTCATTGGCGACAATGAGCAGTTCATCGATGCGTACTGGGCGGCGATTCTCGGTGGCATCATTCCAGTGCCCGTCGCCCTCGGCATCAGCGACGAGCATCGCCACAAGCTGCTGCGCATCGCGCGCAAACTTGGCCGGCCGTACCTCTATACCGACCGCAAGACACTCGATCGATTGGCCGCATTCGCCAGCGCGGCCGGTGTCGACGCCGCGTTCGCGGTGCTTCGGGAGCGCGCGTTTCTCGTCGATCAGCTGGACGATCTGTCACGCGCGGGCAAGCGCTACCAGGCGAGCCCCAGCGATACCGCATTCATTCAGTTCTCCTCCGGATCGACGAGCGATCCGAAGGGCATCGTATTGACGCATGCGAACGTGCTCGCGAACGCACGTCAGGCGACCGAAGTTGCGGGCTTCAACGACCGCGATATCACGCTCACCTGGATGCCCCTGACCCACGATATGGGCCTCATCGGCATGCACGTCATCATGCTCGCGAATCGCATCAGCGTGTGCCTCATGCCGACCGAACTTTTCATCCGCCGTCCGCTCTTGTGGCTGACGCTTGCGACCCGCAAGCGCGCCACGATCCTGTCGTCGCCCAATTTCGGCTACCGGCACTATTTGAAGGTACTCGGCGAGCGCACGCCCGAGGGACTCGACTTGCGGAGCGTGCGCCTCATATTCAATGGCGCAGAGCCGATCTCCGTCGAGCTGTGCCAGGAATTTCTCGACCGTCTCGCGCCGTATGGCCTCGATTCAAAGGCAATGTATCCGGTGTATGGTCTCGCGGAGGCGTCGCTTGCGGTGAGCTTTCCACGTGTTGGCGCGGGCTGCGAGTCGGTGACACTTGACCGCCATCATCTCGGCGTTGGTGAAACCGCGGTACCGGTTGCCAGCGACAACAGGAACGCGCTTTCTCTCATGAGCGTTGGGCAGCCGATCTCCGATTGCGAAGTACGGCTGGTCGACGAGTCGGATGTCGCCGTGCAAGCGCAGCAGGTCGGAAATCTGCAGATTCGCGGGCCGAACGTGACGGCAGGCTACTTCGAAGCGCCCGCGATCAACGCGGCCGCCTTCGCGAGCGGTGGCTGGCTTCGCACCGGCGACCTGGGCGTCATCATCGACGGCAAGCTGCACATCACCGGCCGCGCCAAGGAGCTGATCATCCTGAATGGTCAGAACTACTATCCGCACGACATCGAATCGATTGCCGAACGCGCTCCAGGGCTCGAGCTCGGCAAGGTTGTGGCCGCCGGTTGTCGCAAACCCGGCGGCCGGGCTGAAGAGCTCGTGATTTTCGTGCTGCATCGGTCCGGAATCGAGGAATTCCTGCCGACCGCGCTCGCCGTCGCGCGCCTCGTCAATGAACAGGCGGGTCTCGAAGTTGCCGAGGTCGTGCCCGTCAAGCGCATTCCGAAGACGACCAGCGGCAAGATTCAGCGGCACCACCTGCAAAGCGCCTACGAAGACGGTGAGTTCGATGTGGAATTGGCGGAGCTGGCGACGCTGCGCGCGGCCGCGAGCGCGGTGGCGGCCGGTTCCGGCTCGAGCGTCGAGCAGCAATTGAAGGATATCTGCGACGTCGCGCTCGAAGGCAAGCGCATCGACGTCAACGACAACCTGTTCGAGATTGGCGCAAGCTCGCTTAAGCTCATCGAAATTCACGAACAGATCGACCGCGTCTACCCGGGTCAGATCGACCTCACCGAGATTTTCGACTTTCCGACAATCGCAGAACTTGCGCGGCACCTGGAAGCGAAGCTCGCCGCCGCGCGAGTCAGTTGAGCCGTGCGCCCTTGAGGAAGTATTCGACCTTGTCGCGATAGCTGCGCGACAGTTTCAATTCGTGCCCGCCTTCCAGCGTCAGGAAATACTCGCCGTTCATGTGCGCCCGCAGGCGCTTCACCCGGCGCAGATTGACGATCGTTGAGCGATGCACGCGCTGGAACAGGCGCGGATCGAGCGCGCTCTCCAGATCCTTCATCGTGCCACGCAGCACATAGGTCTGACCTTCCGCGTGCACGCACATGTAATCCCCGGCCGCATCTATCCAGTCGATCGCGCTCGCCTCGACGCGCACCGTCTCGCGGCCCTGACGAATGGGCAGCATCTCGAGGTGCTTGCCCGCGTGTGTCCCGCCGGCGCTCGCAATGACGTCTGCGAGTGCGCTCTCGCCGCCGCCCGTGATTTCGGCAATGAGCCCGACCAGCCGGTCGCGATGCGTCACCGCATTGCGCTGAGCGAAATGCTCGCGGATGTGATCGAGTGCGGCGGCAAAGCGGGCGTCATCCACGGGCTTCAGGAGGTAGTCGATCGCGCGCGCCTCGAAGGCCTGGATTGCATACTTGTCGTAAGCGGTGACGAATACGATCAATGGCAGGCTCGTGGCCGGCAGTTCCTTCAGCACGTCGAAGCCCGAGAGCCCCGGCATCTGGATGTCGAGGAATACAAGATCTGGCTTGTGCTCGCGGATCGCCGCGAGTGCTTCACGCCCATTGGTCGCCTGCGCGACGATCTGAAACTCCGGCGAGCGCGCGAGCCGGATCACGAGGCCGCGTCGTGACAGCGCCTCGTCGTCGACGATCAACGTGCGGATATGCGTCGCTTGCGAGCTCTCGCTCATCTGCCTTGCCCTCCGTCATAGGGCAGTCCGATTTCTATCCTCAGACCCGGCTGCCCGTCGAGAGTGACGAAACGATGCTCGTCACCGTACAGGACCGCCAGCCGTTCACGTGTATTGCGCAGCCCCACCCCTCTGCCACCCAGCACCGGCGCTCCCGGCGCGAAACCCGGGCCGTCATCGGCCACGACGAGCTCGAGCATCCGGCCACGCACCCGGCCCTCGATCCGTATGGCGCCGCCGCCCTCGCGCGGTGATATCGCGTACTTCACGGCGTTCTCGATGAGCGGCTGCAGTATCAGGCTCGGCACCAGTCCGTCGAGAGCCCGCTCCTCGATCGCGAACTCGAGGCGCAGGCGCTCGGCAAAGCGCAGCCGTTCCGTATTCAGATAGAGATTGAGCGCGTCGATTTCCTGACGGAGCGTCACCCGCTTCATCGGATCCTGATCGAGCGTGTAGCGCAGAAATTCGGACAACCGCATCACGGCGTCATTCGCCGTGCGATTCTGGTTGTCGAGCACGAGCGTCGAGATGGCGTTCAACGTGTTGAACAGGAAATGCGGGTTCAGCTGGTAGCGCAGCATCTTCAGCTGCGCCTCCTGCGCCAATGCGGATGCC
>Ga0326726_10000153_pt1 | contig 66290 bp, 51 predicted proteins | sample MHFenrmetagenome_2_FD_207603 | JGI IMG/M metagenome (GOLD analysis project Ga0326726, IMG submission 207603) | Lab enriched peat soil microbial communities from Michigan Hollow, Ithaca, NY, United States - MHF15MN | ecosystem: Environmental > Terrestrial > Soil > Wetlands > Peat | place: USA... | reverse complement strand
ATGGAAGAATATTTTGTTTCAAGAAATTCCGCAAATTTTCCCTGTCTTTTTCCCCTAGCTCACTAAATTTCCAAATAAAAATTTTCTCTTTTGCAAGAGCAGGAAGAATTTCATCTCTCCAACAATCAGCATGTTTTTTTACTAGTGGAATGATTTCTTCTCTTGTAGCTTGAATCTGTTCAATAGCGCTCATTCCATCCACGGATTTCTCATTGGAACTTGCTTTGACCTTTTTCATAAGTCGAGGAATTCGTGTCATGAAAAACTCGTCAAGATTGCTGCCGCATATAGCAATGAATTTCGCTCTTTCCAACAAAGGATGCCAACGATCACGTGCTTCCTCTAGAACGCGCGCGTTAAATCTGATCCAACTGAGCTCCCTGTTTAGGTAAAAGCTCGGGTTGTCCAAGAATTTTTTCTCGCTTAGGTTAACATTGCCGTCGGAATCAATTTTTTGTCCTGTCATAGCTTTTTCATCCAGAGCGTTTCTGCGAGGTTTCCGCTAGATTCATCATCTAGCAGAGATACTTAGTCTTCCTTCTTTATCAGCTAATCTGTAGAGATCTTTATTTCTCAGAAAAAGTGATTTTATGATTAGCGGTTGCGCTTCCATGGGAACTCGTTATTTTCCACTGTTTTTGGTTTTCGACAAGCGTAATTCTCAAATTCGAATAGTAGAGTTTTTCTTGTTGTCATATGACTATGCTCTTGCTTACTTAAAGGAAGATAGAGAGGTTAAGTCCTTCCAAAATAGATTATATAGCAATATATAGTTCTATATATTTAAATTCGCCAAAAGACTTTACAGCAAGAGATATATTTTGCTCAAATAATTAGGATACACGAGATTCTAATAAATTTAAAAAATTGTGATCTAAAATGAATTCTTTAACTCTAAAAGAAAGTGGTTTTTCCCAGCCTTTTTCACTAAAAACCATATCATTCTCAAACCTTCCCTCCAACATAAGCAGTGTTTTCGCCATAATAGACACGTCTCTTACAGGAAAAGCTTCAACAGACATATTATATATAGGTCGATCCAAAAGACCAGCCAAAAAAATTCTAGGAGGCCTCTTGGCTGGATATGGTGGAAAAAATACAAAGAAAATCAATTTTGCCCTTTTAAGCGACGGCTATATTGAAAAAACCGCCCTAATCTGGGTATCTAATGAAAAACCAAGAGTAATGCAAAAAGAACTATTGGACAAGTATGTAAAAGAACATGGAAAGGTTCCTGCGTGGAATGCCTATAAGAAGAAACTGGTGAAGACCCAAAAAGTCGCACCTGTAAAGGCAAAGTCTGCTGGAGCTGCCCAAGCTAAGGCCATAAAAGCTGAAAAAAAGCCAACAGCGTCAGCAAAAACTAAAGCCTCAGCAAAACCTAGTCCTGCAAAGTCAACAATTCCCCCCAAAGTTACAACTACTCTAACGCCAACAGAGCCTGCTAATAGCACAAGTTCTAATAACAAAACTCCAGATTCGAGTCAGAAACCTGATTAGCAAGAACCAATAAATTAACTCTTAACCCTTTTTTTCTTTCTTTGAAGAATAATGTTTAACAATATCGTACGTAGACCATGGTAAGACATCTTTCGGTTTGAAACCCAAAAGTTCGGCATAATGGTCTATTGGCTCGGTGATTTCAGCTTCTATTTCCATAAACTCTGGAATAAAACTGTACTTCTCTAAGTAACGGTCTATGTCAAACCGCGCGTTGCCAAGTTTGTAGCTAACCCTGTGTTTTAGCATATTTTCTGTTTTGCGTAAACCCAAATTTTCAAGAATATTCTGCATCTCTTCTAAGCTTGAAACATCTACAGAAATTTCTTCTGCTTCTTTTGCAGTCTTGGTTGTGTGGACTTTTTTGTATGTTAATTCAACCTTGCCGTCTTCTTTTCTTAGACGCAAAACGTCTTTTGCCTTAACTATTTTGCCATCTTTAAAGTCAAAAAAGGTGGTTTGGATATCACTATCTAAAATTTTTTCGGCACCCAAACTTATGAGCGTTTCTTCAACTTTTTTTCTGTCTATCTCTAAAATCTTTACTTCGATTTCTTTCATAAAAGCCAAAGAAAGCAGGTTGGTAATTAAAACTATCTGATAACTGATGTTTGAAAAGAGAAATGGTGATTGCATGTTTAATTATTGCCAACTCGCAACGATTTTACTTTCACATTTGTTGTTTATTTGATATCCTGTAAGATTTTGTTCTTAGTCTGATCAGATTGATAGAAAGGTTATTACATGAAGACGCGGTCAAACGTAAAGTGGAGATAAGATAGTGCCCCTCACGTTTGTTATTGGAACAGCTGGTTCTGGCAAGTCCCTTTTTACCGCTGCTTTTAGTGAATGGCTAAAAATGTCAAAACAAGACGTTGCCGTAGTAAATTTGGACCCTGGAGCACTCAAACTTCCTTACTCGCCTGATATCGATGTCCGCAATTATGTTGATGTTGGCGATATAATGGAAAAGTATGGTTTGGGTCCAAATGGGGCCTTGATTATGGCAGCTGATTTGATTGCTGATGAAATAGAAAATCTAACTCGCGATATTGAAGAAGCTCACGCTGACTTTGTTTTAGTAGATACACCTGGTCAAATGGAGCTGTTTGCTTTTAGAGCAAGTGGACCATATATTGTTAATGAGTTAACAAAGGAGCCTAAAGCGTTAATTTATCTCTTTGACTCAGTTTTCTCAATCAATCCACTCAATTATGTTTCAAACATGTTTCTATCTGCTGCCGTTTTCAATAGATTCTTCCAGCCGCAACTGCATGTTCTTTCAAAAATTGATTTAATACCCAAAAAAGAGGTTGAAGCAATTGCTTCTTGGTCGGCCAACACCAGAGCATTAGAAGATGCGATCGAAGAGAAGCTTGAAGGAACAAAACGACTTTTCAGTCGTAACATGATGCAAGCTATAAATAAACTTGGCATGAGGTTTTTGCTGATGCCCGTTTCTTCTAAAACAAACGAAGGTATGATAAACATTAACACTACGCTTGAACGAATCCTAAACGAAGGAGAAAAATACACAACTTAAAAATCAAGCGCCAATCAGTGACCAGCTTGCAGCAAAGGCTCCACGTTTAGCCTTTAATGCTGTATCAGATCCCGCAACAACAATAACGTCATTATCCTCAGGGGCTAATTCTTTGAGAATTTGGTTTGCCGCCTTTGGATACTCCTTTTCAATACAATTGCTTACGGATTCAATGCGTAGATGGTCATCTTTGAAAACGATAACTAATGCTTTGCGTGCACCAGCAATGATGGCTGCATCCCTCTGATCAATTCCCGATTGTACTTTTTGACCGCTATTTTTTACTAAAAAAGCAAAATTGAATTCAGACGCATTTAGCTCATTTTTTGAAATCTCGATGCGCTTGGGGAAGACTTGCTCAAATTTACTCCAAACGTCTAGACCCTTTTTTGTTAAACTACATCCTTCTTTGGAAGCTTCAATTAAACCAGCTTCCCTAAGTCTACTTATTATTGTGCGCACTGCGCCATCACCCACATTGATTCTTTTGGCTAATTTATTTCTGCCTAAAGGATTTTGCGACATCAGCTCCAACGCATAGAAAATATGAAATACAGTGAAAGTTGTCGATGGCCCGGGGGCTTTTTTTCCAGCGATCTCTTGAATAAATTTTTTCAATGTCGCAACCATATTTTGTCCTACTCTAACTAAGCATGACTAGGTTTTTATAATTTATTAGAAAATGGAAGTCAATCTTTGTAAGCAACAACTGAAACCTACACAAATGCATTATCTTTCAATTCTACGCCGACGGTGGCACGAGCCGGAAATTTTCTGCTAAAGTAGTTAGCATATTCTTTGTTGAACTCGTCAAATAGTTTCATTGAAGAAAGATAAACGTTGGATTGAACAATGTTTTCTAGACTATAGCCAGCATTTTCCAAAATAGCTTTAATGTTTTTCATCACCTGTCTTGTCTGTAACGTCACATCTTTGACAACTATTTTCTCTTCCTTTGGATCAATTGCTAATTGACCAGAAACAAAAAGGAAATTTCCCACTTCAATTGCTTGATTGTAAGGACCCACAGGTTTTGGCGCCTTTTCAGTAATGAACACAGTTTTCATATTACTTCTATTCCTTTTGAGCTATTTAGAGTTTAAAACGTTTTTTATGCTGAAGTCGAACCATTTGGTTCGTTAAATAGATGCTTGTCATGCAGAAAGGCTTTTAAGAAAAACGTCAAGTTACTTATGTTCTTATTTACAGCAAGATAGAAGGATCCCTATGAAAAGAAGCGGAAAATACTTGTTTACATCTGAGTCAGTCGGAGAAGGTCACCCAGACAAAGTTTCTGACCAAATATCTGACAGCGTTTTAGACGCAATATTTACCAACGATCCCAAGGCACGAGTTGACTGCGAAACGCTCGTAATGCAAGGGACTGTAATGATCACAGGACAAATAACCACTTGCACCTACATTGACATCCCGAAAATTGTTCGTCAAACACTAAAAGAAATCGGGTTCGACAATGCCAAAGATGGCTTAGATTGGGAAACATGTGGAATCTTGGTTTCATTAACTGCACAATCTCCAGACATTGCAATGGGAGTCAACGAATCTAAAGGCCACGAGCAAGGCGCCGGTGACCAAGGAATGGTTTTTGGCTACGCAACAAACGAAACAAAAGAGCTCATGCCACTGCCCATTATGCTGTCGCACAAACTTGTTAAGAGATTAGCAGAGTGCAGGAAAACAAAAATTATACCCTGCCTGCGCCCTGACTGCAAATCTCAGGTCACAGTAGAATACGAGAATGGCAAGCCAAAATGCGTAAAAACTGTCGTTATTGCTGCTCAGAACAATGGAATAATGGACGACGCAGCCCTGAAGAAAGAAATTATTGAAAAAGTTATTAAAAATGTTATTCCAGCTAACATGTTGGCTGAAGATATAAAGTACGTCATTAATGGAACGGGCAGATTCGTAATCGGCGGAACACTTGCAGACTCAGGATTGACAGGCAGAAAAATTATTGTAGACACTTATGGTGGAGTTGGAAGCCACGGCGGTGGATGCTTCAGTGGCAAAGATCCATCAAAAGTAGATAGGTCAGGCTGCTACATGGCAAGATATATCGCCAAAAACATTGTCGCTTCTGGTTTGGCAGATCAATGCGAAATCCAAATCTCCTACGCTATAGGCGTTGCTGAGCCAATCTCGGTTTTAGTGAACACCTACGAAACAGGAAAATTGTCCGATAACCAGATTCTGGATTTAGTAAAGAAATATTTCGACATGAGGCCAAAAGCAATCATTGACCAACTCAACCTTCTTAGACCAATCTACAAAAAAACAGCAGTTTTCGGCCACTTCGGAAGATTAGAACCAGAATTTACCTGGGAAAATACTGACAAAGCAGAACTCCTGAAGAAAGAAATGGAACAGGCTAAGAAAGCCTAAGTTTTCTTAATTTTATATCTATTTTTTAGTAAACTTGCTTTGAAAAATTAAAGAAAGGTTTTTTGAAGCTTTTCTTCAATTTAGAAAATTTTTAGTTTTAGCTTGATTGGGCTTGGAAAAGGCTGTTGTTGGTGTTTTGAGGTTTTTGGTTTTGTGAAGATTTTGAGCGTATTTTTGCAGTAATTTGTCGTGTACTTGCCGTGTTTTGAAGGGTGAGAATAGTGTTTTTGACAATTAGTACCACACTAAACTGTTTTTCAAAATCTGGAAAGCCATTTTTCTTTCACATGTAATTATTTTTTGCTTTTCTGTATTTTAGTTGTTGTTTTTATAAAAATTGTGTTTTATTATATATTTGTTTTTTTGCTCAATTTCTATTAGTTGTAACAGTATCTTGCCAATCAGCAACTCGTTGCCTACACAGATCAGTTCAATGTCAACAGTCAATGTTTTCTCATCTGTTTGGTAAATTAGAATCTAGTTGTTTTCTTTTATACCCTTTACCTAATTATTGCTAAATAAAGGATAGTCGAAACTAGCAAGAGAGGTTAATATTTTTTTTGAATGAATTTATTTCTTGCTTAGCCACCATTTGAGGTATTCTTTTCTACGGTTTTCTTTTTGTTCGTCAGCCGTCTCCTCGTCTGGTCTGTTCTTATCCCGTAGTTCCATTAGTTCTTGCTGTGTCACAGATAAGCCGCAGCTTTTGCATACATAATGCTTGGTGGCTATAACGTACTGCATTTCTCCGCCACATTCAGGACAATATATCGTCATGATATCTTCTCAAGATTTTTTATAGTAAATCGCTGTTGCAGAGATATTAGTCTTCGCATAATTTTTGAACAGTTTTAACACAAAAAATTAATTGTTCTAGACATGAGCGTACATTTTGTCACTACTGTATTTTCCGGTGTCCATTTCTTGCTCGATTTCCTTCAAAAGCAAAATTCGCTTAAATGTAGGTGGGTGAGTTGCAAATAAGCTATTCATTTGCACCCATGTGCTTTTGGATTCTTTCTCCATAGCCAACTCTAATTCACGCTCATCCAAAACTCCATCATGGTCAAGGTCATACTCATCTTTTTTATCAACGATTTCGGCAATTTCTTGCTTCGCCTGCGTTGGATCTTCAATATAGAAACTTCTTGCATCAGCTGAAGCGTTAGGAGCGAGTGACAAGCCGTAAGTTATCTTGGTTAACGCGCTCTCAAGGTTTCTTGGTCTCTGTGTCAGGTAAGCACTGTAAGAATCTGCAAAATGTTCACGCAACCTGCTAAGCCTCATTACCGCAAGAAAAGATATGATGTAGACAATAAATGAGATTACTCCAATTGCTATGAAGGCAATCGCTGCATTCCCCTGATCTTTGTTTCGTCTGGAACCGCCGCTAAACCATACAGCTCTAAATGCGATCTGGGCGATCCAGTATGCGATAAGAGGCAAAGCTGAAAGCACTGTCATGACTATGTAATCTTTATGCTTTATGTGCCCTAACTCGTGAGCAATGACTCCGCGGATTTCATCCTCGTTAAGGTTCTTGAGCAGCCCTTCGTGGACGGCTAAAATCGCGCTACTGCTGGTGCGGCCAAATGTGAAGGCGTTAGGTGTTGGGTTAGGCACTATTGCGAGTTTTGGCATAGGTGTTCCGCTTTTTTCCACCAATTCCTTGACGGTTTTTTCAAGCCAAGGATTATCCCCAGGTTTTAGATATTGCAAGTGAGTTGAGAAGCTAACTACGGCAGGACCAATCGCCCATTCAAATAGAATGAAAAGTGCAGTTCCTCCTATTGCCATCAGTATGCCTGTCGTTATGTCAAAGCCGACAACATAGTACTGGACGAGAAAAATTGCCCCGATTAAGAAAACTCCGAATATAAAAGCAGTTACGAATATGCTTACCCCCATTGCTAACTTCAGGTCAGAAAGCTTAGCCATACAGAGCCAACTCTTCCGTTTTAACAGACAGAAACGACTGCAGAATTAAGTCTTTCTCCAAAATTGAATGAAATATCGAAGAGATTGCAAAAAAATAAAAAGAAAGATTAGATTGGGTATGTTCCACAAACTTTGCAGAACTGGATTTTTGTCCTAATATAGCTCTTGCATTTTGGGCATTGGATGCCACCTTTAATCTTGGGAAAAACATCTTTAGGTTTGCCGAATTTCTTGCGGAAAGTCTCGTAATACAGAAGTTGTTCTTTGTCTTGAATTTCAACATCATCTTTCTCTTTGATGGCTTTCTGTTTCTCAGCAAACTCTGAATCAGTGATGAAATCGTTGAAGTAAGTCCTCAGTGTTTCAGTTCCTGTTCCAGCTTCAAGAGGTGCTTTTGGCCTCCAAATAATATCCTTAGGAATAACATCCTCGTAGGCTTTACGCAAAATCCATTTGCCATACTTGACGCCGTTATACATGTTAATCTTGAACTTGATAGGTAACTTCATTGCCCAATCCATGAACAAGGGGTCTCGGTAGGGTGCCTTAATGGTCATTCCAAGAGACTCCGCCATGGGGAATGAAGAGAAACCCATCTCTGCCCACATTTCCTCTTGCTTTTTCGCAAATTCCTTTTCAGAAAGGTGGAATTGCCAAGGGTAACCAAACAATTCGTCTAATGCGTCTCCAGTGAATACGTTTTTTATTCCTCTGGGTTTAAAGAGGGTTAAACCAATGTAAACAGGTAGGCTGTTTCTAATTTCCATGGGGTCGAATTTTTTGAGTGCTTCGACAACTTTCGGGTAATATTTGACTACGTCTTCTCTGCCGAACTCATATGTTTCATGTTTGAGATGCAGTAGATCTACCATCTTCTTTACATATTCGGTGTCTTTGGGCTTTCCATGTTTGAAAGCTAAAGTTAAACACGGAATGTCAGGCTTGTATTTGACTGCTTCATAAGCGATTATTTGTGTATCTGTACCAGCTGAAAATAAGAAGCCATCAGCCATGTTTTTCTTGACAACTTTATTTACTAATGTTCTTACTTCGGGCAAGAGATTGATGTATTCTGATGGATTTAGAGTCATTTCTTTCCCTCGTGATACATTGTTTGTCATCCATCCACTATTTAAGGCTTATCCGTATGCAAATAAAAGCAAAAAAATAATAAACAAACGTGTTAAAACTAAGCAAATTACTGAACAGACGAAGCTATGGGCGATAAAAACAGCACATTTAAAAGCCCAAAACTGAAAATCAATAGACACTCAAGAGCACCAAAGAGGATTTGCAGTTGAAAGCATGCGTTCTTCACATGAAAATTCGAGATTCTTTAGAAAACAACATCGAAGCAGCCAACATAGCAATTCAAAATTCGGCAAAAATGAAGCCAGCATTAATTGCTCTTCCAGAATACTTCACTGTTCCAAATTGCATGGCAGACTTCACAAATGCGCAGGAAATTTCACACAAAACCTGCACAAGAACGCTAAAATTTCTTGAGACAATTTCAAAAGAAATTGGTCATATCCTCCTTCTTGGAGGTACAGTATTGGAGGAAGACAATGGCAAGTATTATAATACAAGTTCACTGTGGGAAAACGGTTCTCTTTTGGCCAAATACAAAAAAATAAGACCAATCCGAGCCGAAATTGAGGCTGGGGTCGCAAGAGGCAACCAACCACTTGTTATAAATACCACGATCGGCAAAATTGGGCTTCTTGTGTGTGCTGACACATTTGACCCTGATGTTGTAAAAGGTACTGCCGACTTAGGAGCAGAGATACTCTCTCTCCCAGTTGCAGCAATGGGTACTCATCCAACAGTCAAAGGTCATCCATTGACTGAAAAGGTAGCTTCAGATTATGGACTATTTGTACTTAAAGTTGGTAACGTCTGTTCCAGTATGAGGGGCGGAAGAAGTGCTATTATTGCTCCATGGGGGATACTTGGAGAGGTAAGTGATGCCCCTCAAGATTCAATATTAACAGCTGATCTTGATATGCCTCGCCTAAGAGAATATAGATACAAAATCAGTAAATATTAGCCCAATTGTCGACAATTCGACCCATTTCTTCAAACTTATGTTTTTCAAGCCATTCTCTGAAGCCTTTGTTTTTAACAGCAAACCTGCACACCTGTTTAGCATTATCTGAATCATGCACTAAAAGCAAGATTGCATCCAAACTGTGCCTTGAAACATGAGCCACTGTTTTTAGCAGAGCATCCAACTTCTCATCAGTTGGAATTTCAGCACTCAATTCTAAAACAACCGGTTTATTTAGCAAGACAGAAAAGTCTCTAGCCAGCATATCCACCCAGTACATTGTAAGATAGTCTCTCGATGAAAGCGGTACATGAAAGTAATCAACTATCTCTGCAATCGCATTAAAGTCAATTCCAAACCTTTCTTTAGCAAGTACTGGATCAGGGTAAATTTCCACAGCAAAGATTCCGTTTACTCGCTCTTTAGCTTCTTTAACAAATTTGGTTATTGTTTGCGATCTCCAATCTGTCCAGTTTAACCCACTTTGTTTCCACAATTCAACGCATCTTGAGCAAACGCAAAATTCTTGGTCGGGGAAATGGTAAAGATTAAGGGTTACACCCATAATTTTTTCTTTGTTTAGACTTTCAATGTAATCAAAAACTTTTGTTCTATATTGTGGATTTGTAGGGCAAACAAAATCAAAAGCTAAGTTAGATCGTCTATTCTTACGAAGAGCAGGGCCACAGTTTGAAATGGCCACAATATTCGGATCTTCCCTGATGGCTTTAGCGTCACAAAACACTGTAACGTCGTTTTGCATACATTTTGCCGCTGGGTGCACTTGACCGTCTGCCCATTTAGAATAGTAGATGTGAGGATCAAATCCTTCGACTTTTTCAGGAGTGTAGGTAACTAAGCCTATTTTCATGCTCTCTTACCACATGCGCGCAAACAATATATTGTTGGCGCTTATTTAATTGTTGATTCTTATGGACAAAAGCAAATCCTTTATTGTTATTGATTTAGCTAAGTGTTCTCCTTGCACAGGATTAGTTTGTGTTGGTGTTTGTCCACAGGGAGTTTTGGAAGAAGGTAAAAACAGAAAACCGCAAGTTATAGACATAGTCGAATGCACAAAATGTGGTGTCTGTGTAAACCTTTGTCCATCCAAAGCCATTAATATAAATCCTAGTAAGCCCCAAAAATAATTAGGGAATAGCTAGCGTGGAATACTCAAATCTTGCAGACAATATTAAACTTATCATAAAGGACAATGTTCTAGCAATAGTTTCGGATAACAAATTAACGACTGTAAGTTCAGCCTTTTTCAATGGCGGCTTCAAACAAGTTAAAGCTGTTCTCAATATAGGAGTACCTGATGGGTATGATGACCGCTCCTTGCATCTTGATCCACTAGCACTTATCACTTTATCTGCAGCAAAACTTGGATTAACAAAAGATTATCTAGCAATGGTTACAGCTGCAAAAGTAAGAAACTACAGTTTAGTATCAAAAGACGCCGGTGATTTCTCAGTAGATGTTGTCGCAACAGCAGGCTGCAAACATGGAGAATCGTCAGGAGAAGAGATGGATGTTCAAGAAATTCATGATACAATAAATGTCATCGTTTTAATTGATGGAAGACCCGCAGAAAGTTGTATGGTGGCTTCTATAATAACTGCTACTGAAGCTAAGTCTGCAGCCTTGAGGGATTTTGATGTTCGAAGTCATTATACAGGTGACTCAGCTACCGGCTCCATAACTGACAGTGTAACTATAGTTTCTACTAATCGAGGCAAAACGGTAAGCTATGGTGGTCCTGCGTCGAAGTTAGGTAAGTTGGTTGGATACTGCACAAGAAAAGCGGTCACTGAATCGCTTGTCAAGCAGGAACCAATTTGGTCTTGCCGAACGGTAGCAGATAGGTTAAAGGAGAGGCATCTATCACTTGAGAAATTAGCTGCAGAATTATCCAAAGCTGATGGTTTAGATATTGATGAGAAAGGTTTGGCTGAGATTTTGAAGGCTAACCCGATAATCAATGTTTATTTATTGGCAGCGGCAAGGCTGGACGACGATTACAAAAAAGGCTTGCTACCAGCTGAGCTTAAGAATGCAGTAGATGATCTGAGTAGAAATTTCTACAACCCCAAATTCACACAAAATAAAAAACCTAAGGAACCAAATTATGATTTGGTCGATTTGCCGCCTTTCATAAAAAATGTTTTAATCAAAATTGTAAAGACTTCTCGTTTTGAGAACTAACTGAAAAGACTTAAATAAGTTGCAATTTTATTCGGTTATAAAAAACAGGAAATAAAAGGTGTATCAAACTTGAAATTCGGTGTATTTCTCTATCAGCCAGAGCCTGTTGAAGGCGTAGACTACAACTTCTACCGGTTAAAGTCAGAATCCGGAATCGTTGGAAAACCCAACCCAAAAATGTATACTAACATCGCATGCTTTGGCGATAATTTCATGGCTGCGAAACGTCCAGATTGGGTCTCTGTAAGCTCGCATGGTCCCTCACTCCGCACCAACAAATATTATAACCTCCGCTGGGATGTCGTTTGCATGACCAACCCTGAAGCCAGAGAATACAACTTAAAAATAATAGCCGAATCCGCCAAAGTTACTCCAGGCATCAGCATCAGCAGTCAACATTTTGCTGAACGCGATTTCTGCACCTGCCCACGCTGCGTTGAGCTATGGCGTCAAAGCGGTCTTAATTGGCTTGATTGGAGGGCACGAATTGTAACGGAATTCCTAAAAGAAGTCAAAGATGTTGTGAAAAACAAGCCCTTATTTGTGAATTGCTTGCCTGATCCTTTGTTAGGTAAATTCCGTTTTGGCTATGACTTCGAAGCCATGGCAGAATACGCTGACTATTTTGTTATACCAATGTTCAGTAAAGCTTATCCAACCCCTTGGTACTGGGAAACTATAGCGAGAGGTTACAAGAGCTTCCTTAAGAAACCCCTCTTCGTAAACTTCTATGTCAGAGGGCCAAACGAGACATGGGAAACAGTGGCACCGCACAGGCAAATAATGAGTGTGGCAGTAAGAGCAGCAAGAACAGGGATCGATGGAATCATTTTCTTAGCTGAAAAAGCTGACTACATAAGCGAATTCCAAAAGAAAGTAGTAGAAGACAAAGAATGGCGGAAAGAGCTCGAAGGCTATGGTGGAGACGAAGTTCTAGCACTCTTCAAACGCTGGGAAAAACTCTTCTAAACTCTTTTCCACATTGTTTTTTCTCGCGATATTCAAAACGAATTTGCTCAAGGCGAGGAATCTGCTTTTTTCGAAAATTCAGAATGAGAATTAACACTTTTTTTCCTTAAAACCGAAATTTTGAGTTTTTGCTATTTATTTAGAAAACTATATAATCCATCTCAGAGTACAACCACTCACAAAAGGGCGAAACATAGTTGAACGTTACTCTTGTTAATCCACCTTATCCTTCAAATGCTCATTCTCACCCACCCTTCATACCCTTAGGCCTAGCATATCTAGGTGCAGTCGCCGAAAAAGAAGGTCACTATGTTAGCGTGATAGACTGTCAAGCAGAAAAACTCACTAATGACGGGTTCCGGCAAAGAATCTCAAAAGTTTCGTCTGATGTAATCGGCGTAACTTCAACCACTCTTCTTTACAACTCAGCTAAAGAAATTATGGAAATCTCCAAAGAAGAACACCCAAATGCCTTTACTATGATTGGTGGAAGCCACGTTAGCTTCTGGGATGAAAACGCCCTGAACGAATGTCCAAGCATAGACCTGATTGTGCGACGCGAAGGTGAGTTAACGTTTCTTGAGTTATTACAGTGCATAGAAGCAAAAAAGAACTTTGCAGGAATTTTAGGCACAACTTTCCGCGCAAAAGACCGAAAAATCATGCGTAACGAAGATAGACCATTCTTGCATGATTTGGATTCACTGCCTTCACCAGCCTATCATTTGCTTCCTTTGGAATCATACCACCGTATGGGCAAAACTATATTCCCCATAGTGACAAGCCGTGGATGCGTTCAGTGGTGCGATTTCTGCAGTACCGTACGCATGTTCGGGAGAGGATATCGAGTGCGTAACCCTAAAAAAGTTGTGGATGAAATGGAAATGCTGCACAATAAGTATGGTGAAGGCCAATTCACGTTCTACGATGACGCTTTTACGGTAAACCGCCAACACACGCTGCAACTATGCGAGGACATTAAGGCACGTAAACTCAATGTTACTTGGGACTGTGAAACTCGTGTTGACATGGTTGATAAAGACCTTCTCACAACAATGCGCAGCGCAGGGTGCATAACAGTATGGTTTGGGGTAGAATCTGGCTCTGAAAAAATCCTTAACCAAATGCACAAGAAGATAAATCTAGAAGGAGTACGCTTAGCCTTCAAAACAGCTCAAAAAGTAGGTTTAATGACAATAGCCAGTGCCGTTATAGGTTTTCCCGGAGAAACTGAAGAGACAGCTTGGGAAACAATCAACTTCATTAACTCACTGAATCCTGACGACATAGGCTGCTATGTAGCAACACCTTACCCTGGAACACCCATGTATGAGGAAGTTGTCAAAAATGGCTGGCTACGAGTAACTGACTTCAATAAATATGACACAGCGACCCCGACTTTTGAAACACCTTATCTTAGCATGGAAAAAATCCGAGAGATTAAGTACAAGGCGCATCAGAAGTTTTACCTACGACCGGGTTACGTATTCAAGATGATACGCAAAGGTGGAATGTATGGCCGATCTGGACTGAAAACATCTGCTGCTTATGCTCTCAGAGCTATGCACATAAAACTGTCTTAAGCCATTTTCTTTTTAGATTGTCTTTTAGAAAAAGGTCTAAAAACCGAAACTGTCTTTTAGTAGCCTGACAATATTGTGCCAATTTACGAAATTGAAAATCTACAGTAGAAAGGCTATACTGAAATGAAAATTACTCTAGTTAATCCTCCTTATCCAGCAAGTGTCCACTCACACCCACCTTTTATCCCGTTAGGCCTAGCATACTTAGGCGCAGTCGCCGAGAAAGCAGGTTACCAAGTCACAGTCATCGACTGTCAAGCCGAAAAACTTACTTACGAAAACTTCCGCGATCGTATCGCCAAATCACCGTCCGATATAATTGGGGTAACAGCGACAACGTTGCTTTACAAATCCGCTATGACGCTAATTAATATAGCTAAACGTACTCAGCCTCAGGCACTCACAGTACTTGGTGGGTCCCATGGAACTTTCTGGGATGAAAACGCCCTTAAAGAATATCCCAGCCTAGACCTTGTAGTCAGAAGAGAAGGCGAACAAACCCTCATCGACCTTCTCGAGAAACTTCAAACCCAGTCAAACCTCAGTACCGTGTTAGGAATCACATTTAGAAATGGAGACAAAATCGTTCGCAATGTAGATAGACCATTTATAGAAGACTTAGACTCATTGCCTTTCCCGGCACATCACCTTCTGCCGCTTGAAAACTTAAAGTTTTACAACGGCAAAATCCTATTCCCGTTAGTCACCAGCCGCGGATGTGTCTATTGGTGTGACTTCTGCAGTACCGTACGCATGTTCGGCAGAGGCTATCGAATGCGCAGCCCGAAAAATGTCGTAGATGAAATGCAGCTTATTCACGACAAATATGGCGTTGAACAAGTTACATTTTATGATGATGCTTTTACCGTTGACCGTAACCGAGTGATGAAGATCTGTGAAGAATTGCGCACGAGGAAACTTCATTTAATCTGGGATTGCGGCACGCGTGTCGATATGGTGGATCGTGAATTGATGAAAACCATGCATAATGCTGGTTGTATCGCAGTTTGGCTAGGCGTAGAGTCTGGTTCTGAAGCCATTCTCGGAGCGATGAACAAACGTATCAAGCTGAGCCAAACAAGACAAGCATATAGAACTGCACATGATGTAGGTCTAATGACAATTGCAAACGTTGTTTTGGGTTTTCCAGGGGAAACAGAACAGACAGCTCGTGAAACGATTCGTTTCGTTCAGGAACTAAACCCCGAAGACGTAGGTTTTTACATAGCAACACCTTACCCTGGAACACCAATGTTTGAAGAAGTAAAGAAGAATGGTTGGCTTCGGGTTATGGATTTTGATAAGTATGATACAGCCGGCCCAACTTTTGAGACGCCATGGTTAAGCATGAAGAAGCTTACTGAACTCCGCTACCAAGCATACAAGGACTTCTACCTGCGACCAGGTTACGTCCTTCACATGATGCGAAAAGGTGGCAACTTTGGAATCTCAGCCGTAAAAACTTCAGGTGCTTACCTGCTCAGATCGTTGCATATTAAGCCTCGATAATTCCCTAATTTTCCTAACAAACGCTATTAGACCAAAAATTAACACTACCAAACTCAGCGAAACTGTTATCGAAGTAAAGTTAATACCAATAGGCGAGAGCCCCAAAAATAGACCTACAAGTCCATCTAAGCCAAAACTTAACGCGACTGACAAAACAAGTTGCTCAACAAAATCAACCTTGTTCCTACCAATAAACAAAATACTTACTAGACAATAGCCGGGTAAAAAAGCCACAAAGATAAAACCAAAAACATAGCGTAAATCAACAAACCACGAATTGCTTGGGATAAAATAAGTTAACAGTAGCGTTAGAACGGTGAATGCAACAATAATTTCAAACCATCTTAGTGGTTTCAGTTTTTAGCACTTCAAAAAGCTAAACAATAAAAAATAAAGGAAGGAAGTTTACATGAAGGCTTTGTATATTGGGTGAGTTTCTTCTAGTGGTCTTGTTCCGAGGTCTGCTGCGGCAGATGCAATGTAAGTATCTGTTACTGCAACGGCTGGGAATACCCATTCTGCTTGTTCGGCTGGTCCAATCATTAGCCAGTTTGCGCCTGCTGTTTGCATGATTGAATTTGTTGCAGTTCTGCATCCGGGGCGGAATTCTTTTGCTATGTTTGCTTTTACCCAACCCATGGTTGTTACAACGTTTCCGCTGCCTAATCCTACAGGATGACCATACTTTTCTTTCATTATGGGTATGGTTCTAACTGCAGTACCCATGTCTGGAGCAAACGCTGGGATAGCAGTATCAATCAATGGTTTTGTGATTCCAGCTTTATCAGCTAATGCTAATGCTTCCACAATGACATTCATTTTGCCTTCCATTGTGGTATCTTTTGGATCGTCAGCTAAAACTATTGACATCTTAATTCCGCTTTCTTTGAGTTTTGCTAATTCTACATCGGTGACGCCTTTGTAGACGGAGTTGTATAAGCATCTATCTGAAAGACCCATCTTCTTTGCCATATCAGCTGCTGCCATTCGTGTCTTCGGGCTCATTGCGTCAAGCATTAGTGGAGCTTCACTATGCTTTGCTACGAAATCGATGTATTTCTCAAAAGCTAGTTCTGTGGTTCCTACTATGTCAAAAGCGAATTGTACGCCAGTAATGTCACTTTGAACTTGCATTGTGTTAATTATTTTTTCAGCTTCAGCTGCATCAAAAATACCTTTGTTTGCATCTTTAACCATTTTCTGGCCTAGCCAAAAGATTGAGCCGATTAGAAAAGTGGGTAATTCTCCTGGCTGACCGCCTACTTTTGCGTTTCCAATAGTGTATATATTTTGCTTTGTATTGAATTTAAAGGACATTCTTCCACATCTGATGGATTTTTATTTCTTACCCATTGCCTTCTTCGCTAATTCTGGAGCCTCTTCCTTGTTTTTGCCAAAGAGTGCACCCATTGCATCAGCATCTTCTTTCTTGACAGCAGCGCCACCCATGATTATTCCGATTTTGTCTTTCAATCCTGCTGATTTCAAAAGTTCATCTAGTTTTGCAAGATTGTTTTTTGCTGGAACTGTATTTACTGAAATTGCGATTATGTTTGCATTGTTTTCTTTCGCTTTGTCGACGAATACTTGTGGGGCAACGCTTTTGCCAACGTCAATTGTTTTGAATCCTGCGCGTTTTAGTGACCTTCTAACTGCTTCTTTCGCTGTGTCATGCATGTCGGGTTCAATGTTTCCAATTACAACAACGCCAATTGGGTTCTCTGGTTCTGGAGGCTCTTTTTCCATCATAGATTTAAGCCATGACATTTAAACACCTTTTTTTTTCCTTTTTTGTTACTCTGGGCTTTTTATACTCGAATTTCATATTTAAAGTTTGACCAATATTTCGTCAATCGGCAAACAATTCAATACCGAAAGGGGGAAGGAGCAATTGATCAAAGCAACCGGAAAATACACCTTACTACTTCTGATCTTTGTTTTCGCATTTATTTACCGTTTGATTTTGATGCTTTGGGCTTCTTATCCACCAGGCGCAGACATAGGTTTACACAATAGCGTCATCAATTCAATAACTCAATCAGGCAATACAAATTTCCTTTATGATTTCTATCAAATGGGCGGAGGCGAATCTCTGACTTTTCCAGGATATCATATTTTCGCTTCAGGAATAATACTGGTGACTGGAATGCCTGACTACATTGCTCAATCTATTATTGTCGCTTTGTTTTCTTCATTCATTGTTCTTGCAGCTTACTTAATTACTAAAGCAGCATGGACTGAATCAAGCGCTCTTATCGTCGCGTTTTTGGTAGCAGTCTCACGTTTCGATATTGAAATGTTACTATGGGGAGGCTACCCAAACGTAATAACACTGCTTCTAATACCATTAACTCTATACTTTTACCTCCAAAAAGACCGATTCTCGTTCACACCTTTCATAATTTCGACTTCGATTTTGGTGAGTTCTATATTCTTAACTCACTCTTTGAGTTCTGTTATTTTCGTAGGTATAACGTTTGCAATAGCCATTTTAGTGATGATTGCTCCTAAAAGTTTGGGAACTTTAAGAAAACATGTTCTCTATTTGTTGCTTCCAATATTTGGTGGCTTAATTCTTGTCTCTCCTTTTCTAGCGGATGCCGTACCTACTTATTTAAGGGCTAACTCCGCATTTACTGGCACAACTGATATCAATTCAGCCTTACTCTCAACCAGAATTCTTCCTCTTAGCATAATATTACCGCTCTTTGCAATTCTGGTATTATTCTTCTTCTTGTCGAAGGAATACATCGGACGGTTCTTTTCTCTGCAAGCAATTGTTTTTTTCATTTGGCTCTTGTTTCCCTTAATCTTAACTCAAGGCTTCCTTTTTGGACTCTATATAGATTACAACAGATTCCTTTACTTCATAATTTTGCCAGTCATTGTACTCATAGGGCTGTTCATTGACCATGGCTCTCTAACATTTGCGCGAATTATCGACAATTTCCGAGTTTTATCGGGTCAAATGCAAAAAATTAAAAAAACTACAAATAAGTTCTTTATCAAAATGTTGGGTCGGATGACTCGCAAGACAATTTATGCAAGTTTTGTCTTAGGTTTATTGCTTGTTGTTTTCTTAGTTTTTCCAATTTTTGTGACGCCATGGGAAGGTAACAGAGTTCAAAGTTTTTACCAGGTCATGGATAATTCAGGTTACCAAGCAATTCAATGGGCAGAGCAAAACACGCCTTCTGGCTCAGTATTTGTTTCAGATGCCCTCTACGGTTGGTGGTTCAGTGGTTTTGCACAACGACCAACCTTGAGTGCTGTGGATCCACAATATTTGACAGTTTCTCGTGAGCTATTTCCAGCAAAAAATGCTTCCTTGGTACTGGATACTGATTATATGATTGACAATGGTTACATTCAAGTAAGGGAAGACGGAGGATACCTTTCAAGGCATAACCCAGAAATTCTAGCTAAACTTAATTGGACATATTTCCCGTACTCTTTTTTTAACTTTAACACCAATCAAATTAAAATAGAGTATCAGATAAATAGGACTGTACCACAACAAGTGCATTTAGACGCACTTTCTGTTAGAGATATGCAACTGCTAATGGGAAATGAGAATGGCAGTGCTACAATAATTGTTTCAAGAAGTAATGATCTGTTTAATTATACACAATTTACGACTATTTACAAAGGATTGCCTTTTGTTAACATAACTGCGACTATCAACAGTACAGTTAACGGGGTCTCTATAGATTTCATTAGTTATAGCGTGGAGAGCAAGGGAACAATTCTGCAATATGATAATAGAACTGTCGGTTGGATAGATCAAGGGGTGAAAGCTTTTGGGCAATTAATTTTTCTTGGAAACCTGCCAGATGTTAGTACAACTATTCCTAACCCTCCTCCATACGATATAACAGTACAATATGCATTAAATGGTACATCTGAGGGACAAATCCAGATGTTAGCAAGTGCATATTCAGTTACGGACAGTTTGCAATTTTACAAAGATAAAGATACAGAAAACAAATATTTTGATCCAATAATAGCGAGCAATTTAGACCACACTCAACAACCCATACCCAATCCTTCGTCACTTACCATTTTTGATTACCGTGCAGCTTTGCAGCAATGGTCAGTTTCTTATATTGCCAATCGTATTTTTGAACAAAACCCTAAATTTGCTGACGACCCTACATTTAGCCTCGTATTTATTAATAATGAAATTGCAATCTTTAAGGTAAAAGCGAACGTCAGCATAGCTGGGAGTTAGCTATTGTCTTGATAGGCAAATTGACAAACGAGCGCCAAATTGAAATCATATTTATCACTATTTTCTCAGTGTTGATTTTCGCAATTTTCTACACTTTCATATCAATGAATGGTGTAGTTTTAGGAAACGATCCTGCTGTTCATTTGTTGAAAGCTCAAATCTTTCTGCAAACTGGAAAAATACCACTAAGCAACCTTGGTTGGACTCCTCCCCTCTACGAAATTGTGTTGGCAATGATTATCTCTCTTAGTGGGGCGACTGAAGTTGGACAATTAATTTTTTTAGTAAAAGTTTTGGCAGTTATGATTGATTGGCTTTTATTTCTCTCAGTGTATTTGATCGCCAGCAAATTTTTTAACAAAAGGATCGGGGCTGTAGCAGCTGTTTTGCTGTTGATGTGTTTTCCAATGTATGAAGTTAATGCGTTCGGCGGCTACACCACAGTTCTCGCTTTAGCATTTATGCTTCTGGTGTTTCTCTATACTCCTCTTGCTATGGAACATCCAGGTTACCTTATAGTAACTTTTTTTGCAGCTTTTGCCCTTGTTTTAGCGCATCAACTTGCTGCATTCCTTGCCGTTTTCATAATGCCTCCAGTATTGTTGTATTTGCTCATAAAATCTAGAGGTGCTTATCTGAAAGTCGTAATAGCGTTAGTCTTAGGCGGTGGAGTTGCATTCTTCTTTTATTACTTTCAGGCAATGATTGGTTATCTTGGCCTCGTTATTGAATACGTGTTTTTTGCTGTAAAAGCCTACGCTTATCAAATTCCATTGACAAGTTTCAATTCTTTCATGATTAATTTTGGTTTTGTTCTGTTCTTTGCTTTAGCAGGAATTGTGGTCTCCTATCGCCTTCTAAAGGCGCAAAAGAAACCCATATTTTTTCTTATTTTGTTTCTCAGTTTCTTCGTCCCTCTCTTTTTTGCTGAAGCTTGGATTTTTGGTTTGTATTTGCCGTTTCAGTGGTTTATGTATTATTTGACTCCTCCAATGGCAATTTTGGCAGCTGTTTCAATAGTGTTTGTAACGGATAAGTTCACATTTTTTTACGCTAAATACAAATCGGGTCTCAGAAAGAATTGGCTAAAAATAGCTACTGTTTCAATTGTTCTGTTAATGTGCATAGTTTTGGTTTTTCGGGCAGATATTGTGTATGGAAACATCTTGGATGCAAGTGTCTACTACTCGACAGCTGACATAAAAGCTTATGACGCAGGAGTATGGCTAAGCCAAAACTATCCTTATAACGCGACTTTAGTTGATACAAAAATTCCTGGTTTTTGGTTTACAACTTTTTCTGGTAAAAATGTGATTCAGCAAACTGATCCTACAGTCCAAAGGATGGAAATTGCTGAGTCAGTTTTGAGTCTATCATATGAAATTCAGGATCCGCAAAATTTGTTGAGAGCCTACGAGGCTAAAGGTACAATCACCGATGAGAACTATGTGTCCATCAATCAAGTTTGGTATCAAATATCACATTCCTCTAGCGATGGCGATTTTCTTTCATTTGCTCAAAACGGGACCAATTACAAATTTCCCTTGACTGCTTTGAGTAGGGAGATTTCTTTTAATGAACTAAGTTATCCCAAGAATTTAACGATTACTTACTCCAATGAAAATGTGGCTTTAATGCAGACTATGCTTATACAAAATGATAGCTATCCCATCCACGTTTCTTGGGGTATCCATCCTGTAAAGAGTGATCTTTCAAATGTAACTTTGTACCTTACTACCTATTTGGATCCTCAATTTAGTTTTAGTAAAGCTGAAATTCCTCAGCTAATGAACTGGATCAACCCATGGAACGTGACCTCCAAAACCACTCATGGAACCGATTGGGCTGTTGTTGATTTTTCAAGTTCTAATCTTAAAGATAATTACATCGGAATCTATGATGATAAAAATCAAGTTGCTTTCGCTTTCAATTTTAATGATTTGCCTGACTGGGGAAACATTGGTGCACTTGGAAATATGCAAATAGATGCTGTTCGATTCCAATATCAGTTCAACGAAATTAGAAATAACCAGACTGTTGAACGACAATATCAAGTTCTTGCACTTTCCAAAAATAATTTTCCAACGTTACAGCAAAATGACCTGAGAAGTCTCATTAATTATGAAACCGAACAATTTTCAGTGTCTTCTAGAAATTACAGAGATTACATTAAAGAAAATAATATTGGGTTCATAGTTTATGACAAAAACCAACTAGATCCTAACATGATTCGCTGCAAATTCCTTCAACTGATCTATTCTAACGACCGATATGATATCTTTAAAATTTTGAATAATTAAAGCCAATCGCAAGCTTTAAAGCAAAAATTCTTTTGTGCTTGCATTGGATTTTGGTTAACAATATTTTTGGTTTTCAGAATGAAAGAAAAATGAAGAAAAAAATTCGATTTATTGTTTTTTAAATAATTTAGGGTTTTCCCGCATTATTTTTGGGATGTAGTTGCATGCTGGGTCTGATTCGAAGAGGTCGCCCGTGTAGTATTCCGCGCGTGTTCGGCATCCACCGCAGATTTCTCTGTATTCACAAACTCCACATCTGCCTTTAATGTTGCTTTTATCACGAAGCTTCAGGTGCAATTCACTGTGTTGAAGTTCATCCCATGCTGTAGACAAATGCTTGTCTTTGACGTTGCCGATACGGTAGCCTTCGTGGAAACCGCAGCTTCGGTAGTCGCCGTTTTCAGTTATGCCGATGTAGTTGCCGCCGATGGTACATCTGCCGAGGTAGCCTTCGTGGTACCAGTCCCAGAAATCTACTGGATTTTTCTGGCGTACAATTCGGGCGTAGAACGGCGAATAAACATTGACTTTAACTTTGCCACATAATTTTCGTTGAATGTCATAGATTTCGTTGAATGCTTCTTCATATTGTTCAGCTGTTGGAGCTAAGTCAGGCATATTACTTCCTGCCCTTCCTACTGGAACAAGATTGTGGTAGACAACCATGCGCGCTTTATATTCTTCTGCAAGTGCTGCAGGATGAGCCATATGCTTAATGTTATACTTAGTCATGGTTGTAACCAAACAGTCTAGTAGTCCCACGTCTGAAAGTCGTTTCATGGCAGTTAGTGCTTTGTCGTAGCTGCCTTTTCGTCTAATTATTTCATTTGATTCTCTATTTCCGTCAATGCTGATAGCAGTATGAACCTCATATTTTGTGAGATCGTCAAATTTTTCTTTATCACCAACGAAACCGCTTGTTATGAGGCTAACCTTCATGCCATACTCTTTTTCAGCGTAAGCAATAACATCAAAAACATCTTTTCGGACGAGGGGTTCTCCGCCGCTAATTCCGAACCATTCTGCACCAAAGTTGTGAATTTCATCAACCATTTTTTTGGCGCTCTCAGTACTTAGTTCGCTATCTTTCGCGTATTCTTTAGTGTAACTGCAGTACATGCAATTACCAACACAGTTTCTTGTGCACCGCCAAACTACCATGTACAAGGGTGCCTTATTTGGAGCCATTAAATATCCCGAGTGAAAGTAAATTCGCCGATGCGATATAAAACTTGCTCCTCAAAACCAATTTTTGGCTTCAATGCTGTATTGAGGACAGCTGTATGCTGCAATATTGTCATTTCAACAAAAAATACTTTAGAATAACATGAAATGCTAAAAAGAGTGTTTATTCGATTTTCTTGTCTTGTTTACGCTTGTTTTGACGTAATCCTTCATAGGCAAAAACACTTAATGCTAATCCTGTTATTAACATCAATAATAGAAAGAAAACTTTGAACTCATACGTTTCATGCTGAAAATGAATAAGGAAAATATAAAACTCACCTGTTAATATCGCTGTGAAAATAATGGCATAGCTCCACATTTTTGGTATTAATCGGCGACCAATCCAGACATATCCTTTAACACGTGCTTTGTTTTTTGCAGTGTACTCGCCGTACTCGTTTTTTTGCAGGTAGCTGCTGTCTTCGAGTTTCTGTAGGTGCCTATAAGCTACGCTTGGACTGCTTAAGTTCACAGCTTTCATGACGTCTCTTGGGCCGACTGGTTTGCCTTTTTTTACAACATGCAAGTACACGGCTAAGGTGGTTCCTTCAAGTTCTTCGTCATGATCGTAAGGCACGATTCAAATCCTCATCAAGAGATAGGTTACTATTTCACAGTATTAGCTTTTATCCAATTACAGTTCTTTTTTACTTTCTATTTAAGCCCAAGTTTTATCACAACAAGATATTTACATAAAATATTCGACTAAAATGCTAAAGTTCCTTTATTTTGCTCCAAATTCTTACAAAATCATCCGAATCCGAAAGAGTTTAATATCCTAAGCTTAAATAAAACTCTTCATTTAAGAAGGTTAATCATATGAGTAACGAATCCTCAAATGAACTAGTTGTAAAAACAGCTCCACACATTGCGGGTCCAATGACAAAAAATCGTTTGATGCAATACACCTTCATCGCTCTCTTAATTATAACTATTGTCTCAGCAATTTTGTGGTGGCCGGTTACAGCTCCTACAAATGCAGAAGTAACTGCCTTCAAACTTACCAACGCTTGGCAAATGCCACTCGGCGCCATAGTGCTTCTAAATGCTCTAATAGCAATAGGCGTAGCAGTGGGCGCAGATGCTTTTTTGCATAAAGTAGCCAGCGACAGCGAATTGAATACTTGGTCATCAGCAGTTTTCGGCTTAATCGTTACACTCTCATACTCTCTAGGTGTTCCTTCTATGGCAATGGCAACTGATATAACCCCTCAAGACACATTAACTGCACCTTATGCATTTGTCTACGTAGCTCTCATTTCATTAATCGGTCTTGTTGTCTTCAAGAAAGTTCAAGGAATAGGCGGAAGAAAATACGTAAACCCCGCAGCAGCCGCAAAGTTTCTTGTCCTACTTCCGTTCATCGGTAGTGTTTTTCTGGCCAAAGACCATTTCGCCTCTGCCACCGCAGGAGGATTAGGTATACCTTCCCTTGCGGGTGCCATAGGCGGAGGAACATTGCCTATAGGAGGAAACGGTGTGGCTTCATTCACCACTTACCTACAAGGATGCTATAGCAACCCAATGAACCCCGCGAAACTTGGCGATCTAAACTCGCTTATGATACTTGAAAAGTTCCACGGATGGACAGGCGGCGCTTCAAGCCTTGCTGTAATAATCGTCGGCATTGCTTTGTTTGTCATCGCTCGAAAATACGTAAAATGGAGAATAACAGCAGCCTACTTCATATCCATAGTTGCACTTTCAGTAATACTTTCAACAGCTTTTAGCGATCAAGGTCTAATGGTGAGGTTACTCTTCGAAGTATTCATCGGAAGCTCAATATTTTTAGGCTTTTTCATGGCAACTGACCCCGCGACAACACCTTACACTGGACTAGGACAAATCATCTTCGGCATCGGCTTAGCCATATTGACTATTCTGATACAAACCTATATGAACTTCTTTGGAGGCTCATTGCTGGCACTACTCATTATGAACTTAATGGTCCCACTTCTTGATCGTGTAGGTATCCACAAACCCTTCGGGAGATGAACAAAATGGCAAACCTTGTAAATATAAAAGAACACAAAGAGCAAGCACGAAAAGCACCTATCGAAGTTTTCCCAGACCCTAAAATTGCAGTAGTCTTAACTTACCAACATGTTGGGGCAGCGAACTCTCCTTTGGTCTCTGTTGGTGACAGTGTTACTATAGGTCAAAAAATTGCGGATTCAAAAGAACGCGTCAGTGCGCCAGTTCATAGCCCAATCTCTGGTAAAGTAACAAAAATCGGAGACATATACAATAGTTGCTTTGCAGAATGCTCCGAGGCTATCTGGATCGAAGGCGACGGCAAGAAAACCAAAGACAAAAGCCTTACTCCCATATCGGAATCCGACCTTCAAAAAACTGCAAACGACGTTCTTATTAAACGTATTCGCGAAGCAGGTATTATTGGCTTAGGCGGGGCAGGTTTCCCTACGAGCGTCAAACTTTCTGTTCCGCAAGATAAACCCATAAGAACCCTCATCGTTAATGCTGCAGAAGGCGAACCATACGACACTGCTGACGAAAGACTGATGATTGAGAAAACCGAGAATCTTCTGCGTGGAGTTAAAGTCATACGGAAACTTTTGGGAAACCCAAAAGTTATCGTTGCTACTAAAGTTAGCAAAGTGGAAGCTGTACCTAAACTGCAAGAAGTCTTTGGCAAAGAACCAGAAACGGAAGTCATAGCTAAACATTTCACATACCAGCAAGGTGATGCAAGTGTACTCCAGAAAGCAATTTTGGGTTACGAAGTACCTCCTGACAAACGTTCATACGAAATGGGTACAATAGTTCAAAATGTTGCAACCATAAATGCTATCGCGAACGCCGTCTTCGAAGGCGAACCTTTGATATCCAGAGTCACAACCCTAAACGGCGACGTAGCCCAACCAAAGAACCTGCTAGTCAAAATAGGCACCCCAATAAGTAATATCCTTGTCCAGAACAACATCGACACAAATGATCTCCGGCAAGTAGTAGTCGGAGGAATGATGATGGGCGACTCTATCAGAACAATCGAAGCTCCGGTTACCAAGCGAACTTCAAGTATTTTGGTATTCTCAAAAAGCAAATACAAACCGGGTCAAAAGGAAACTGCTTGCATTCATTGTTCCAATTGTATTAGTTCCTGCCCTGTCCGCTTACACCCCGTACTGATTTACCAAGCATTAGTGAAAGGCGACTTTGATAAAGCAGAAAAACTTTGGGTCAAAGACTGCATTGCTTGCGGAACATGCTCTTACGTTTGTCCCTCAAAACTGCCATTGGCAGGCACTATATGTGCCGCACGCCATTAATCTAAAAGCTTAGATAGAACCCCATAACACATGGTTTATCCATGTGCTTTTTGTTTTTTCATTTTAATAATTATTCTGTTAAACTTCAACAGTCTTAAAATCGGAAAGGCAACGCTACTTCTTTATAGAAAGCTAGTTTGTTCAAATGATCCATTTCTGTTTGCTTCAAATCAAGTTTTTTGTTAACCCTAACTTTACTATGTTAGGTTTAAGAATCGAAAAACACTGCTATTGCAAATTGTAAGCATTAAATTTATAAACACGCCGCAACGTAAATAAGTCCCAGGAATCAAAGATGGAAACGCAAAAATTTAAAATCACAGATGTACTCTATGGCATCGTCATACCAATCATTCTAGTGCTATTGATCTATGTTCTTGCTGTCTATGTAAATCCCAGCGGAGAGAAACATGTTTTCGGAGTTTCAGGTTTAACTGGCACTATTGCTGTCATTTTAAGCTCTGGTTTTGCTCAAATGATTGTTCTTGGTGTTCCGTTGGTGCTTGGTTTGCTTTGGAATAAATGGGCTGGTGGTGCTGCAGGTTTTATTATGGGTGGCATGTATTATGTTGGCACTGCAGGGCTTTATACTGGATACTATGCAGGTTCTAGTCCGGCGTACAATTTTTATGGCGACATTAGTATGCTCTTCTATTTGGTTAACGCAGTTATCATCGGTTACATAGCTGGATCATTAAACAATGGATCAACAAACTTCAAACGGATGCTAGGCGCAGGTTTAACCGCTGCAATAACAACTGCAATCATCCAAACATACATGAACTATAACATTTCACTTAAGCCAGCGCAAGATATGGCGCGAAATAGCTGGGTAACAGACCCCGCCAACGCTTTCATAATAGCCTTCGTGCCGAGCATTGCTTTAGGTGTAATTGTACCAATCATAGGCAAAGTAATGACGTGGTATGGACTCCAGCCGGCAAAGCGTTATTAAACTCCCATCTCTTTTCTTTTTTAATTTTTAGCAAAAAAACTGATATATTTAGACTGTTTAAAGTAACTTTAAAAAACTAGATTTTATTAAAAAATAAAAAACTATTTTGTCTGGGCAGGTGCGAATTCCCAAGCGATGTTGCCCTTCCAAATTTCGCCCAATTTGGTTATTCTTACTTCTTTGTCATCAAGTTCAATAAGCCCTTTTTCTTTTAGTTTTTGTAGTTGTTTTGGAAAGACTTTTTCTGGCGTAGTACCAAATTTTTGTTTAAACTCAGCTTTGCTTACTGGCAATCGAAGGTAAAGTCTTGTCATTGTTCGCCTCATCATGTCTTCGTTTGTGGATTCTGAAATGCGGTTGATTGGCAGTTTTCCAGCTTTGACAGTTGCCATGTAATCGTTTATGTTCTCAAGGTTGGAATATGAAAAACGTTGTAAGTAACCCATGAAGCAGCCAGCGCCTGTTGTTAATATGCCACCCCACGGCCAACCGTTAAGGCAGTTCTCTCGCATGTGCCATTCCACTCTGCTAAAACGATCGTGGCCTACGGCTTTATAACCAGCATTAGTCAAAATGTTGTAAGCCGCTAGATACATTTGTTTTTCATATTCAGCGTCGCCAGGAGGCGGAGAAGTTCCTTTCTTAATCATCTTCTCAAGTAAAGTACCTGGGTCAACATGTAACGAGTAAGCGTCAATTTCAACATCTAGTTCAATCGCCTTCTTCAGCGTACTTACCCAGCTTTCCATAGTTTGCCCAGGAAGATTATACATAAGGTCCACGCACACGCACAGCTCAAGTTTCCTTGCATGCCGAATGGCTTTTTCAACATCATCCGCGCTGTCTGGCAGACATAGAGTTTTTCTCAGCTTGTTGTCAAATGTTTGTGCACCCATGTCCATTTGGTAGACGCCGTATTCAGATAGTTTGTCAATTTTATTGAGCGCTAGCGTCTTTGAGGAACCAGTTACTTTAATAAAATATTCCTTGTTAATGTTGAACTTTGCTTTGCAGAAGTCTATAAGATCGATCATCTGCTCAGCAGTCAAAACACTAGGTGTTCCACCACCTAAAACTATTTCGTCAAACATGCTTGTCGTAACATACCTAGTTTTAGCATACATTTCGAGCTCTTTCTTAAGTAATTCAAGATACAGCTCTATCTTCACTTTACTTGTAGCTGTGGTTGGAAAATAGCAGAAAGCACATCTTGAGTCACAAACAGAAATCCACGGTTGCAACTCCATTAACCTGCCTGAAGTATTTTCCGTGTTTAGGAACTTAATAAAAGCTTCATACATTTCAGGTCTAATATCAGGGTAATCTCTGTAAGTGTAAGGTGGCCAATTTTCACGCGAATCGTAGACTTCTGACTTGCCTTCTTCAAGCTCAGAATTATTTTCCATCAAATAGTCTCCTGATTGTGCTCTAAAACTGTTCGATAACATAATAAAGATTACGTTAAAAAACACAAATATCTTATAACTTGTAAAAAAGGATCTCTATTTTTCAAACCTTTTTTCAGGCAAAATTATGGCAGCTTACACTTTTGTTTTAGCTAATCAAAGAATACGATTCAAAACGGTTCTTGCAATTATCTTACTACAAAAGCCTTCACTCTATTGTTTTTTAAAGGTTTCTAAGTACATTCTTATTGATTATACGCAACTGAAGCATGATATCCCCTAAGTTCCGTAAAGTTTATAGTGAAATGAATCATCACTCGTTATTGGGTGCGAGGACTTAACATCTTTCAATATTTATGTTTGGTTGAATATTGGGGGTAAATGACATTCCCAAAAAAATTGCTGCCACAGCTTTTTTGGCTCTATTGATTGTTTCATCAATTTTCGCTTCAATATTGTTTTATCATGGGAATGTATTTGCACAAGAGACGACTAATTCAACTTCCAATAATGACAATTTGAATCAATATGAGTGGCCCCAGTTTCAAGCAGATTCCTCTTTTTCAAGATTTTCAGCAGGACCCGCCCCCGACACTTCCTCAATACTATGGAAAGCAAATGTAACTGGAATACAGCCATACCTGTCAGCTTTTAATGGAATGATTTTTGTTGGTACAAACACTTCAATGGTGGCTGTTAACAAAGATACAGGTAACATTGTCTGGAAAACAGACATTCCGATGAACAAAACTTGGCCAATAGCCTACAAGATCGACGATTCACACTTGATTGTTGAAAGTAGTTGCCTTAACCCTGAAACTGGCAACATATTATGGACTAGTATATCTTTTTGTGCGGATACTGGTATTTTTAGTGCTAACGTTTACAGTCCTGAAGAGCATATGTTCTATGTCAAAGCTGATTCAAATATACAGGCTTGGAGTTTCGTGGATCCCTCGGTGCCGCCAACTATGGTTTGGCAAACCTATATTCCAGGCGGCGGCAGAACAGGCATCGGAACAACTTATGGCGATGGCATGGTGTTTCCAGGCTCTTTCGAGAATCACCAAATGGCGCTTGACGCCAAAACAGGAAAAGTCATGTGGGACACCCTGACGAAGGGACCAATGATCTTTGATGGTGCATATTCGGATGGCAGATTTTTCAGGGGAGGAACAGATGACAACACATTATACTGCTTCAATACTACAAATGGTCAAATCGTCTGGACATATACGCCTCAAGGAGACACAGACGGATACTTTACAACTGGTCCCGCTGTAGGGTATGGTATGGTTTACGAAATGAACAAAGATGGATACTTTTACTCAATTAGCATCGACACTGGTAATCTCGCGTGGAAATATAAAGGTCCAGACGAAACACTCCTTTGGCCAGGGATGCCTGCAGTTGCTAATGGCAAGGTTTATGTTACAACTGGCGAAGTGGCTGAATATGGCGGCAAAGTCGGAATCTCTGAGTTTGCGTGTTTAAACGCTTTTACTGGGCAATCTATTTGGACTCTTCCGATGGAAGCCTTGGCTCCAAGAGAATCTGTAATAGTAGCTTATGGCAATCTGTACGTGATTCCTGGAACTGTGACAACTTCTGTTGACGCGATTTCAGGAAACGAGTATAATACAATTAGCGAGATATGGTGCATAGGATCGAACCCTAAAACAGTTAGTTCTTGGTCTATGTGGCGGGCAGATCCAACGCATTCATCCACCGCGCAAGCAGGTCCATCGAACCTCAGTTTAACATGGAAATTCTCAACTAACGGGTCAGTCATTTCGTCGCCCAGTATTGCCTATAACATAGCCTATGTGGGTTCACAAGACAAGAATATCTATGCAATTGGCGCTTGGAGCGGTAATCTTATCTGGAAATTTGCCACCCAAGGAGCAATTGAATCTTCACCTGCTGTAGCAAATGGTAAAGTTTACACTGGAGGCGACGACGGTTACGTATATTGTCTCGATGCCTACTCAGGTGTCCTCATCTGGAAGACATTTGTCAATGGCGATTTGCCTTACACGTATGGGTCGATTGTGCTTAAATCCTCGCCTGTAATATCCGCTGACAAAGTTTACATTGGATCACTGGATGGCTATTTGTATGCACTTGATGCAAACAATGGTAACATCGTTTGGCAATTCAAAACTAATGGGCAAATTGAATCTTCTCCAGCCTTTGCCGATGGCGCTGTCTACTTTACAGCAGAAGAACCAATATCAGGAGCTCTCTACAAATTGGATGCTAACTTTGGGGCTTTGATTTGGAAACAACAACTGCCTTATGAATATCAATACACAGGAGGCACAGAAATGGTGGGTTCGCCGTCAATTGCCAAAGGCATGGTCTTTGCATCCTCAGATCTGAGATCTTATTATGGAATTGACGCAGCTACCGGCGATTTCGTGTGGAACTTCACCGATCAAGCTGCCATCGAGTTTATAGTTTCATCCCCAATTTATGTTAACGGTGACCTTTTCATTATCGATAAGTACAATATAGCATGTCTCAATGCAACAAACGGTCACATAATTTGGAGTTTCTACACTGGTGATGAACTATATATTTCACCTTCATATGCGGACGGCAAAATCTACGTTGTAACTAGTGAAAGGCACATTTTCATCCTTGATGCAACAAATAATGGCGCAAAAATCGCAACCGCAACCACACCTTCTAGCAGCTGGTCCTCGCCAACAATAGCTAACGGAAGGCTATACATCGGATGCAATGACTGGAACGTCTACTGTTACTCTAACTACTTCACTCTGATACCAATCAAGTCGACTACGGTAGATTACTTCTCATCTAAATATTTCATGCCTGCCCTCATTATGCTTGTAACAGTGATATTAATTATCGCAATTGTAGCGCTCGGCTATTTGATTAGGAAACGAGCTAAAACGCAGACGATACCTAGATGACATAAAATGAAATTGCTAAAAATAAGAAATCATAGAAAGATACAAACTTTCTAAAAAGTTTATTATTGACCTTAACTATCGTATGTTTTTGACATATATTTCCAGTTGGCATTACGTATGACGGAGAAAAAGACCGCCAAAATAGCGTTGGTGAACTCACCTATTCTAGAAGGAGCTTCATGGCATGAGATTTTTTTGCCCATTAACTTAGCCTATTTGGCGGCCGTTCTCGAAGAAAAGGGACATGAAATTACTGTTATGGATTGCCCAGCACTCCAGATCAACCATGAGAAATTAAAAGCAATGTTGGCCTCTTTTGAACCCGATGTGGTCGGTATTAGTTCTATGACGCCGACGTTGCCATCAACTTTTTTAACCGCGCGTGTTGCAAAAGAAGTCTGCCCCAATGCTAAAGTTGTGGTGGGCGGCTTGGGTCCCACATTTTTAGATGAAGAAATTTTGAACGCTGAAGCAAGCATAGACGTTGTTGTTAGAGGCGAGGGTGAACAAACCATTTCGGAACTCGCTCAGAACCCGTCTGATTCAAAATTTCTTCCAAAAATTGACGGGATAACCTTTAGGAGCAACAAACAGGTAGTTCGCACGCCGGACAGACCCTGTACTCAAAATCTCGATGAGCTTCCTAGACCAGCATACAAATATTTTCCGTTAGAAAAGTATCGGCTTTTTGGGCGAAAAGTACTTCCTGTGGCGACTAGCCGTGGTTGCCCTTTTAATTGTTCTTTTTGCGTTACACCTAGAATGTTTAATCACACATTTCGAATGAGAAGCCCCAAAAATGTCGTAGACGAGCTTGAATGGTTAAGGGATGTGCACGGAGCTGAGGCTTTCAGTTTCTACGATGACATGTTAACATATGACAAGAAAAGAATCTACGAGATTTGTGACGGCATCAAAACAAGAAAGCTTGATCTCCCCTGGGACTGCCAATCAAGGGTTGATACAGTTTCAAGAGAAATGGTGTTTAAAATGGGCGAAGCCGGCTGCCAAGAGCTCTTCTTTGGAGTTGAAACGGGCAGCCAACAAATTCTTGACGTAATGGGCAAGAAAACCTCAATTGAACAAAATGAAAGAGCGATAAAGTGGGCTAAAGAAGCGGGTATATTTGTCGCCATATCTGTGGTCATTGGTTACCCCGGCGAAACACGCCAGTCAATAAAGCAAACACTCGATTTCATTCGAAGAGTGAAACCCGATGATGCCTTCCTATGTGTAGCGACACCTTCCCCGGGAAGTGAACTCGCCACAATTGTTAAGAATAAAGGATGGAAAATGTCTCCAGACTGGAGCCTTTACGATCTTTCAAATCCAGTCTTTGAAAATCCAGATTTATCAGCAGCGGATATTAAAAAAATTAGGAAAGACTTCTGCAATAGTTTCTACTCTCCGGCTTACGTTTTTCGAATGTTGTTGAGAAGGAACTCTTACTGCAGAATTATGGCTAGAGCCGCTATGAACCACATTCTTTGGCGGGCTAAGTCGTCTATAACAGCTCTTTGAAAAAATTGGAAAGGGTTACAAAAGCAGAAGGGCAAGAATACGCCAAAAGCTGTTGCCTTGGACGATTTTTAAAAAGCGAATGACGTTGATGGGAAATTGCCACGATGTTTTTGGCTACATCATGTTGGGTGAAAGCGAACAGAGGCTTACATGGTGTCCGTTGATTTGTGCAAAAGCAGAATAATCGTAGGTGTCTGAGCACAGCCAGTAGCTTTCATCCGTTCAACTTCACATAGAGCGAATTTTTTGTCGAGCGTTTGTTTTAAGTTTTCGATAGTGAAGTAGTTTTTATGATCATCGTAAAGCAAGCTCCCTTTTCCTTCGGGGGTTTCTATTATTAAATTTCCACTAGTTTTTAGTACTCTATAAGCCTCGTCAAAGAAATTATTCGGGTTCCATAAATGCTCTAGTACTTCTGAAGCTATGACTAGGTCGAAACTGTTTGAGGCAAACGTTAGGTGTTCTGCATCGTTAGCAACCACTGACGGAGCTCCGCTTTTGTGAGCTAGAGTAGCTATCTTTGGCAATTCGGTGGATACTACGTAATTACCCATTTTGGATATAGGTTCGCCAATAGCTCCTTCTCCACACCCAACATCTAGAACCTTCAAATCATTGCCGAGATGACTAATCATATCAGAAAAGATTTGTATTCTCGTTACGTTTAGCTCGCTGGAGCACATCACCGCAGGATTAGTCTGCATCATTGTTATGTGCCTTGAGCAGCCATATTTCTGCCACTCCACCCAATGCTGCTTGCTTCGATATCTTTGCCTGAATAGAGTTTCTCTTATAATAAGACGCTTCAGCTGATTAGGATGCGATAACAAATATGGGATCCCTTGGATACCTTTCTTCAGCGTCTTTAACATAGGCTTCTATATCAATAACGCATTGCAATTTAAGCATTATTTCTTTGAATAAGTTTATGCATTTATGACAAAAGTCGTTATTATTTAGAAGGTGACTGGTCGTTTCAAAACAATATTATGTTGCAACTTCTTATTTTCTAAAGATCATTCAATAGGATACTTAACCTAGATTTCGTTTCCTTGCTTAGGCTCAATCCCAATCATGCCTATACAGTAAAATGGTTCTAAGAGTTCTGAACGGTTCAGTTTCAATAAACTTAACTTTTCTAAAACTTTTGCAGAGGCAAAAACTGATAGGGTCATCCCCAAAAGAGAAGTTCCTATTTACACCACATGCTCAGAAAAGTATTTCTGAAGGTGTTAATCCATAGCTTGATTTATGTGGGTGAAGGGGTAGCTCCTTATTGAGGGCAGTGAGTAAGTAAGCATGCGTATTTGTTTGATTAATCCTCCTCGTGTCCAGCCAAAATCGTGGGGGAAACCAAATGTGTTTCAACCTTTGGAAATAGCGTATATAGCAGCGCTGCTCGAAAGTCAACATAAAGTAAGTATTATTGATTCTCCGACTGAGGGTTGGAAGAATCTTGAGGATTTGGATGAGACTAAATATCGTGTAGGTCTAACAAATAAAGAGATAGAGAATAGAATCAGACGATGGTCACCAGATGTCGTTGGAATTAATATTCCATTCTCAGGTTGGTGGAGGACTGCACAAGAAGTCGCATCAATTGTAAAAAGCATCGATAAAGACATCGTTACTGTACTAAGCGGGTTGCATCCGTCTGCTAGACCTGCAGATTCTCTTATGCATCATGAAACCGATTTTGTTGTAATAGGCGAAGCAGAACATGCGATGTTGGAGTTAGCGGGAGTGCTGGAGCAGAAGAATGTGGAGGATCTTAAGAAGATAAAAGGAATAGGCTATGTCAAAAATGGCGAAACGGTTATCACACCTCCAAGACCTGCACTTCAAGATCTAGATTCTCTTCCTTTTCCCGCTAGACATCTGCTTCCGATGGAAGAATACTTTGCAGCTGTTAAAGAAAGGTCTCCGCGAGGAGAAATACACAAACGATGGACGATGATGATTACTAGTAGAGGTTGCCCATACAAGTGTGTTTTTTGTTCTATTCACGTTCTTATGGGCAGAGAGTGGCGTGGCAGAAGCCCTGAAAACGTGGTTGATGAGATATATCATGTCGTTCAAACCTACAAAGTAAAACAGATCGATTTCTTAGACGATAATATGACTTTAAATAAGACCAGAATGGAAAAAATCTGTGACCTAATCAAAGAAAGAAGAATAGATATCGAATGGTACACCCCAAACGGTGTACGAGCAGATACCCTTGATGAAAACCTCTTGACCAAAATGAAAGCGTCTGGTTGCAAAAAAATTCGGATTGCCCCTGAGTCTGGAGTTCAACGCGTATTAGATACAATTGTCAAAAAGAATTTAGACCTAAAGAAAGTGGAGAATGCTGTAATTTTATCCAAAAAACTAGGAATCAAGGTAGGTTGTTTCTTTATTATTGGGCTTATAGGTGAAACAAAAGAAGACATTGAAGCAACAATAAAGTATGCTTACAAGCTGAGGCGCCTAGGAGCAGATAGTTTCTATTTCAGTTATGCTACTCCTCTTTATGGAACAGAACTCTATGAACAAGCAAAGCGCGGGGGTCTTTTAAGTGACTCTTTCAGTGACGAAGCATTAGCTGCAGTCACACCTCTCATCGTGACTCCTGAGTTCACAGCAGATGAGTTGCGTGAACTCTGTTCGCGAGCTATTTTGGTAAATCCGACTTTTACTCGCGATAAAATTTTAAGAGGTCTTAAAGATCCGAAAAAAGCAGTAAAATTTCTATTGGGAAAAGTGAATTAACAGCGAAATTTCTTCCAAAAATCAAAAACCTGTTAATATTTAAAGCAAAAACTCCAGTTGGAATTAGTTCTGGAATAACGGTTACAAAATTGTTGTCTCTATTTATTTGACAGGTTTCTGTTTGGATAATCTTTCGTGTGCGTGTTTCAACATTTTCATTATTGGCAAGTTGTATGGGCATTTTGGCTCGCATTGGGCACACTCGGAGCAGCTGTCAACTTTGACTGCTTGTCTCTCGTAAACCTCTTTTGTCCAATCCGTTATTCCGTAATAGGTGAAGTATTTGTCGAGGGTAAGTATCAGAGGTACTTTCAATCCTTCCGGACAGCGTTGGCATAGTCCACAATCTCGGCAGAAAGGGGATGGGGGTAGCTCGCCGAATCTAACTTCAGCTTTTTCTTTCTGCGTTAAACCCGTGAAAGTTTCTCCCACATGAGCGGCTGATTCAACATCCTCAATGTGGCTTAATCCGCAAACAACTGTGTGAACATCATGCTCCAAAACATACCCAAGCGCTCTTTTCGTTCTGACTGTCCCTTCTCCTAATATGCGGTTGAACTCGGCTTTTTCTGGTACTATTTTTGCTAACTCGCACTGCACAAAACGCTGGTCTGGTCCACCAAAAGCTTTCATGGCAGCTACACCTATGTCCAATTTTTTGGCTATAGGTAACAGCTCCTCAGTTGCCTCGCGGTTTATTATGTTAAAGGGAGCAAGAATCATGTCAAACTCCCCTGTCTGGATGGCCTTTGCTAAAACGCGCGGTTTGTGTCCAGAAAGTCCGATGAAATCCAGTTTTCCTTGAGCGCGGGCTTCCTTAAGTACAGAAAGTGCGCTGTTTTCCCCCATAAATTGATCGAGCGTCTTCTCGTGGTCGATATGTTGACAAATAACTATATCTACTTTGTCAGTTCGAAGCTTGCGTAAACTCTGCTTCAAACCTACTCGAGCTGCGTCAGGGTCAAATAAATGGTGCGTCTTGGTCGCGATTACCACTTTGTCTCTAACGTCTTCTAAGGCCATGCCGAGTTTTTCCTCAACGTTGCCGTAAACGCGAGCTGCGTCGAAGTAGGTGATACCTAAATCTAGAGCACGTTTGTACATTTTGCATGCGTATTCCACTGAGCTGGGAATAACCCATTCACCGCCAAACCCGATAACCGAGACTTTCAGGTTAGTTCGTCCAAGTCGTCTCTTTTGCATGGCATGACCCCATTTTTACAAGAATCATTACCTCTGTTTTGAAACTAATAAACTTTAGGAACTTTGATGGCATTATCAGTCTCATATGCTAAAGCGATGTGAGTAGCTTGCAGTTTTTTAATGGTCCGCCAAAAAGTATCAGGAGACCGAATAAAGCATTCTTTTCAACTTTTTCAATCTATTATTAGAAATTTTCTTCTCTTATCTAAAAAGTAAAATTTGCAAAATCCTTAAATGTTCCTCCATCATGAGTCCCGTAGATATGGAGAATAGTTGAATGAAGGTTGCTGTTTATTGGAGCGGCGGCAAAGAATGTTGCTTGGCGTATCATAAAGCAATTAAGCAGGGTCACGATGTGGCGTGCCTCTTGACATTCAAGTACATGGATCCATATAATTTTCATAGTTTTCCAATTATGGAACTTCAAGCCAAGACATTGAGAACTCCTCAAATTAAAGCTGAGATTAAAAATTCTAAAGATCCCATGCCTGAAATGACTAATGCTCTTGCTCGCCTGAAGAAGGAGGAGGGCATTGAAGGTTTTGTAACAGGCGACATAGCTGGTGCGGGCTGTGCTAGGGTGCATCAAATATATTATGAGCTCATGTGCGATGAGTTAGGCATGAAATTGGTTATGCCTCTGCAAGATCCTTCTGGAGACACTTATGACGTTCTAAAAGAAGAGATATTGGGAGAAGGCTTGCGACCCATATTGAATTGTGTAAACATGGCTTACTTTGGTGAGGAATGGTTAGGTCGTGAGATCAATGAGATTTCCATCAATGACCTCAAAGCACTTGCCGACAAACAGAAAATAGATGTTTGCAGTGAAGACGGGATAGGTTATCATTCAATGGTTATGGATGCTCCATTCTTTGGAGATGCCATCAAGATCGATAAGTTCACCAAGGGAATCTATAAGGATCGGCGGAATAGATCTTGGCTCTACATTGACAGCAAAGAGGTTTCTCTAAGACCAAAGAAATAAAAACCTCTCAGAAATTCTGCGGATAAAAAAAATTATAGTAAGTTTTACCTATGGCGATATTGTTCACAGCATTTAACTAAATTCTTAGCAAATTCTCTGCTAAAGCCAAAATTTAGCTGTCCGAGTAAAGATAAATTGCTGTGTTCTATCCATCCTTCATATTTTCCGTCGATACCATTTCCGATCTTCATTTTGAAAGCAAACTTGGCGTCTTTAGGAACATCAATAATCTTTGAAAAATGATATTCGTGACCGTGAATAGTGTCCCCTTTCCTACTCAGTAAATTATCATTAATTGTCTCCAAAAGAGTTGAGTCGAGTGCTTGCAGCTTCTTTTCCATTAAGGCCCTTCCAGGAAGGGCTCCAACCATCGGGAAAATTGACCCTTCCACGTTGGTTATCGATTTTGTTAAATATAGAGAACCGCCGTGTTCGCTGTAAATTGGCATCTCATCGTTAACTGCATCTCTAACGCTTTTTCTCATTGTTTGATTTTTTGTTAGTTGTTCTGCGAGGATATCAGGAAATCCGCCTGGAAGGTATAAGCCGTCAAGACCTGGTGGTAATTCTTTGTCATGGATCGGGCTGAAAAATACGGTTTCTGCTCCGTTTGCTCTTAAGAGGTCAATATTTGTCGGGTAGTAGAAGTTGAAAGCTTGGTCAAATGCCAACCCGAGTCTAATTTTTGTCTTTTGTGGCTTGGGTGGATAAATTGTGTCACTTATTTTTGGTAGTTCGTTTGCGTCTTTGGCTATTTCAAATATTCTTTCAATGTCTATGTGTTCCCCAACATATTCGACTAGCTTCAAAAGGGTTATTTTCAATGTTTCTTTTTCGGAAATCGGAATGAGACCTCCACGTCTGGTGGGTAAAAAGATTTCCTCGTTGTATGGAATTAAGCCTAGTACAGGTACATTAGTTGCTGATTCAATAGTTTGTTTCATCCATTCTGCTTGTTGCTGACTTCTAACGTTGTTTAAAATAACGCCTTTCACTTTTACGTTTGAGTTAAATGACTTGAAGCCATGTACCGTTGTAGCCGCGTTCATTCGCATGCCCGTAACATCCAAAACCAGAATAACGTTCGCCTTCACAATTTGGGCAATTTGTGCTGTGCTCCCAAAATGCTGCGCGTCGTCTACCACCCGGGTGATCCCATCGAATAGTCCCATAAATCCTTCAATCACCGCGATATCGGCATCTCTGCAAGCATTTTCAAAGATTTCCAGCACTGCTTGTGGAGATGTGAGCCAAGGATCTAAATGATTTGAAGGCCTATTGGCTACTGCTGTATGATAGCTTGCATCAATGTAGTCTGGACCTACTTTAAAAGGTTGAACTTTAAGTCCCTTTTTCTTAAAGGCACCCATTATCCCTGCGGCAACTGTTGTCTTACCTCCTTCTCCGTAGAGACCTGCAATAACAACTCGGGGTATGTTCATTTCCAAATTCCTTCTCCGTCATTAGTTTTAGACATGTTCCGACTTAAAGAAATGCTAAAATCACTCGTTAAAGCTGACTATAAGCTTTTTGCATACATAAAGCCAAGTTTTTAACATTTACACCATAAAGCACAGTTAGGGAAACATATATTTATTAACAATTTTGGGGATGTTTTAGGCACAGAATCTTAAGGAGAAGAAGAAAAATGAAAAATAATAGTAATAAAACTATTGCGATCATGATTGCTTTGTTTCTAATAATTTCTATACCTGCTTCGATTATGCTTCAACCAACCGTTAGCGCACATACACCTGTATGGCAAATTCCAACATGGGCCTACATAAATGTTGGACCCAACAATGTTGGCGTTGGTCAGACCGTTTATGTTGTGATTTGGTTACGTGATCCTATGATAGGCGCAGCATTAACTAATAGCGCTAGATTCCACAATTACAATTTAACTATCACAGCACCTGACAAAACTGTTACGACAAAGATTTTTGATGTCGTGAGTGACCCAACATCATCACAGTACTACCCTTACACTCCTGACCAAGTTGGTACGTATGCGCTACAATTTAGTTTTCCTGGGCAAACCTACAATTTTGCTGATGGAACAGCAGCATACATTAACGATACCTTTTTGCCCAGTAGTGCAACCACGACTTTAACGGTGCAACAACAACCATTATCTGCCGTAGTTGACTATCCGCTTCCATCTGCTTACTGGACTCGTCCTATAGAGGGAGAGAACACTAATTGGTATACAATTGCTTCAAACTGGTTGGGACCACCCCAGATTAATGTTGGGGCAGGCAACTTCCAACCGGATGGCTCAGCGCCAAACAGTTCCCATGTTATGTGGACGAAGGTGCTTCAGTTTGGAGGAGTTGTCGGAGGAACTAATGATACTCAAGTAAATGGCGAACTATTCTGGACTGGAATGACGTACAATCAAAGATTCAATAATCCGCTAATCATGAATGGGCGTCTGTACTATCAAGAACCATTCGCTGTAAACGGAAATGGCGGGACAATCGATTGCGTGGATCTGACTACAGGACAGACAATATGGTCTCGAACAGATATACCAATGCCGGCATTCGGTTACTATCAAGATGTTGACACACCTAACGAACACGGAATCCCATATGAGGGCATATTGTTCACCTCAAACTTTGCTCGCGCATTTGACGCTCGTACAGGAGACCCAATGTTCAACGTGACTAGCGTTCCAACAGGCACATCGGTACTCGGTCCAAATGGCGAAATATTAAGATACGTTATGACTAACTATGGAAACACCACAGTTCCTAACTGGTATTTATGGTCATGGAACTCATCCGGTCTATGGAGCTACGGTTCTTACCCGACTATTTCTTCAGTACAAGCCGCGAACATCTCAAGTTGTACAACATGGAACGTTACCGCATCATGGCATAATGGTATGACAGGGGTGGTGTCGGTCATTGGAGCCTTCTACAACAACGTATTACTTGGCAGAAATGGCACTTTGCCTTCATTAACTAGCTCAGCACCCTACACCATATGGGCAATAAGTCTAAAGCCAGATACACTCGGACAATTGCTGTGGATGCAGAACTATAACGCGCCATCAAACAATGATACAGTCTTAGATAGATCAGTCGATCCAACCACCCGTGTATTCATAGAATACCATACTGGGGACATGACATTTTACGGCTACAACCTTGACACAGGAAACCTGCTATGGGGTCCCACTGCTGACCCTAGAGGAGGTTTTGACTCTTATGGCGGATCAGTAGCTACAACGAACACTGGATCGTTTACAGAAGCTTATGGCAATCTTTACATCTCAGGTTACGGTGGATGGCTCTATTGCATTAATTCTGCAACCGGAATTGTACAATGGACCTATGGCAACGGTGGAGCGGGCAACAGCACTAACCAAGGTCTTGAAACACCTTGGGGTTATCGTCCCGTATTCATAGCTGCAATCGCTGACGGCAAAGTCTACTTGTTCAGTGGTGAGCACTCTCCCAACATGCCGCTTTACCTCAATACAAAAATTCGATGCATTAACGCTACCGATGGATCCGAAATATGGACTTTGACGGGATGGGGTAGCAGTGGATCATTTGAGAATCAGTGCGGGGCTATTGCAGATGGCTACTGGGCTTATTTCAACAATTACGATGGTCAAATATACTGCATAGGAAAAGGACCTAGCGCTCTAACAGTCACAGCACCAGACGCCGGTCTATCATTCGGACAGTCTGTGGTAGTCAAAGGTACTGTTGTGGATGTTTCAGCTGGCACAAAACAAAATCAACAGGCAGCAGACTTTCCAAATGGAGTTCCAGTTGCATCTGATGATAGCATGAGCGCATGGATGTCATACGTGTACATGCAAAAGCCGATTCCAAGCAACTTTGCTGGTGTTCCAGTTTCGATTGATGTTTTAGATTCTAATGGCAATTATAGGAACATTGGAACTGCAACAACTACTGCAAGTGGCACATACAGCCTCTCGTGGACACCTGACATTCCAGGTAACTACCAAGTCGTCGCAACTTTCCACGGCAACAATGGTTACTGGGGTTCATACTCGCAAACAGCTTTTAACGTAATGAAAGCACCAGCAGCAACAACAGCACCTACACCAACACCAGTTTCAATGGCTGAGCAATATTTCCTACCATTATCTCTCATCAGCATCATCGCAATAATCGTAATCGGCGTTTTGCTTGCAGCTTTGATACTTAGAAAAAGACCATAAAAAGTTGACAAAAAGTCAACAACCAACTTTTCTTTTTTTATTTTCTTAATAACTACAGTTTTGAATATTGTTCTTAAAATTTTGAAACTTAGATGACCTTACGATTCGGCTCGCAGAATTAAGCTTAGAACCAAAAAATTAGGCTCTTGCTTTAGCTCGCCAAAGATTGTAGTTTATGGCTGTTCTTGCCATTATTTTGCTATACAAATTGCCTTTCAGATATCCTTTAACAGCTTGACGAAGAATATATTGTGGATTATAAAATTTGTTGTAGAATTTTCTTCTCATCTGAGCTATAACTTTTGCTGGTAAGAGTGGGTCTTCAAAAATGGGGTTCATTGTATTGTAGAGTTTCCAGTCATTTGACATTTTCCACCCATTACTCTCAACTAAAACCCGGAGGTCGGTTCCAAGATACGGTGTCGCATGGCACAACCAGACGTCGTCAGGTTCAACTCTCCGAACAAAATCCAAAGTTTCCTGCAGTGTCTCTTTAGTCTCGCCAGGATAACCCAAAATTACTGATATTGTAACGAACATTCCTACTTCCTTAGCCCATTTCACCGCGTTTTCACACTGCTCTGTCGAGACGCGCTTCTTCAAAGTGTCGCGCATTCTCTGGCAGCCTGATTCCACTCCAAACATTGTTTCATTACAGTGTGCCTTACTCATTTTAGATAAGACTTCTTTTGTAACTACATCTGCTCTGGTTCCACACCCCCAGGGAAGATTTATTTTCCTCTCAATCATTCCATCGCAGATTTCTATTGCTCTTTTCTTATCAAAAGTGAAGGTGTCATCTTGGAATGCCACTCCTTCTGCTCCATATTCATCTCTGAGCCATTCTAACTCGTCAAGTACATTTTTTGGGCTTCTTACTCTAAACTTTGCGCCAAACATTTCTGATGCGACGCAAAATGGACATTGGCAAGGGCATCCTCTGCTGGTTATTATTGGCAGCAGCTTTCTTCCAGCAATCCAATATTTTTCAATTGGAATATACTTGTAAGCTGGACGAGGAAGAGCGTCGAGGTTTTGAATGAAAGGTCTGGTTAGCGATTGAATAATTTCGCTGTTTTTTCGAAAAGTTATACCTTTAATCTCCCCGATACTGCTCAAATCTGGTGATTGTTTGGCTAATTCTAAAAGCGTTTCCTCTCCTTCGCCCCTCACAATAATGTCCACCGCTTTTTCATCTTTAAGGATTTGAGTATCCGCGAAAGTTGCGTGAGGACCACCCATTAAGACTTTGGCGTCTGGACATACTTCTTTTGCTACTCTAGCCGATTTAAGTGCTGACTCTATTGTTGGGGTCATAGAGCCGATTCCTACGATTGTCGGCTGGAATGAACTTAATTCAGATTTAAGTTTTTCATGGTCAATTTCGCATATTGGACAATCAAAAATTTTAACTTCAAAATCATTTTTTTCCAAAACTGCAGCCATGTACGCTAAGCCAAGTGGTGGAAACTGTGGATGATTCGCAACTCCTTCGAGAAGTGGCGTAGTAACAAGAGCTATCTTTGTTTTATTTGTCTTCATCAATATTCACATTGGCTGCATTATAGAATGAATTGATCATTCCATTCAATACGAATGTTAGCCAATGCGATTTGTTGATTTTAACCTTTTTGTCGAGCAAGCGTTTTCCAAAATTTTGATTCTGTTTGCAATTAGTAGAACAAAATGTTGACGTTTCCATTTCGAACAACTTGACCACTCAGGAAAAGACAATATATTGTCCTAAAAAAACTAATGCTAGTTGAAATCGATTGAACTCGATTTCAAGTTTAGGTCTGCAATTTATGTTTCTTTTTGTAAAGAACTGCCGACAATAACAGGGCTGTTACTAAAACTAGCGTAAAAAATAAGGGAAAAAGAATCGAATGTGAAGCAGGACTGGTTTGTTCGTTTTCTTGAGAGTTAAAAGCGTAAAATATATGGTTGTACGAACCTATGTAAATTGCGTTGTTTGCTGCAGCAGGTGATGAAACAACTCTCTCTCCAGTCGCATAACTCCAAAGATAAGTGCCGCTCGCTGCATTCAGAGCATAGACCTTGCCATCATATGAACCTATGTAAACAGATCCGTTTGCTACAGCTGGTGATGAAGCAACTTCTCCCCCAGTAGCATAGCTCCACACAATTTTTCCGTTAGATGCTTCTAAAGCGTAAATCTTGTTATCCCCTGAACCAATATAGACCCTTCCACTAGCTATCGCGGGTGATGAGGCAACATCGCCACCAGTGGTATAATTCCAGAGCACAACTCCTAAAGTGGCGTTCAGAGCGTAAATTTTGTGGTCATAAGAACCTACGTAGATAACTCCATTTTCAGCTGCAGGCGAAGAAACAACAAAACCACCTGTCGTATATTTCCAAAATAGCGCCCCATTAGAAGCATTTAGCGAATAAACGTTATGATCATTTGAGCCAATGTATATCCGGTCATCATAAATGGCGGGAGAGGAAACTACAATCATGTCGCCAGTAGTGTATTTCCAAACAAGACCACCGCTTGTGGTGTTTAAGGCATAGACATTGTGATCCTCTGAACCAACGTAAACGGTACCATCCTCAACTGCGGGAGAGGAAATCACTGGACCACTTGTTCTGAAGTTCCATAAATATGCTCCTGTTGAAGCATTCAATGCATAGACGTTACCGTCATACGAGCCGACGTAAACTACTCCATTAGAAACAGTTGGTGATGAGAACATCACCATGCTGCCTGTTGCAAAGCTCCATACAACACTATTATGCAGTTCCAAATTGAAACCCACCATTCCTGTAGAAGCGTTCAAAGCATAAACTATGCCATTATGGGAACCGAAATAAACTATACCAGAAGACAGAGTTGGAGAAGAATCGATCTCGCCGCCAGTTGAGTAGCTCCAAACATAGTTGCCATCTTCAGAGTTTAATGCATAGACTTTTCCATCCCAAGAACCAAAGTAAACCATGCCGTTGGCAACATAGGGATGAGAAATTACTTTATCGCCCGCTGCATAATTCCAAAGAACCAAACCATTCGAAGCATCCAAAGCGTAAATTTTGCCATCTTCTGATCCTGAGTAAACTATGCCATCTTCAACGGTTGGGGCAGATGCCACTCCACCTGCTGTTGCAAAGTTCCAAATTTGTTTTCCGTTAATTGCGTTCAAAGCGTAAACTTTTCCATCTAACGATCCAACATAAACTAAACCATCGAAGACTTCAGGAGAAGATAACACAGCACCATCAGTGGTGTAGTTCCACATTAACTTGCCATTTAGCTCATTAAGAGCGTATATGTTATTGTCTAGGGAGCCAAAATAAACAATGTTGTTTACAGCCGCAGGTGTAGAAACGATCTGGCTACCTGTCGTGAAACTCCAAATAAACTCACCATTAGTGGCGTTTAAAGCGTAAATCTTATGGTCTAATGAACCAATGAAAATCATGCCCTGGTTCACGATAGCTGATGATAACATGATTTTGTCGTTTGTAGTGTAGCTCCATTTGTATTCGCCTGTCGTATCGTTTAAAGCGTAAACTTTTTGGTCCTCTGAACCAAAGATAACTAATCCGTTGACAACTGATGGATCAGAATCAACATAATATCCCGTTGTGAAATTCCATAATTGTTTGCCATTATTTGCGTCAAAAGAATAAAGTTTGTCATCTTCTGAACCAACATATACCCTCCCGTTGGCCACAGCAGGACGAGAAATAACTATTCCTCCGGTAGATGCTTTCCAAATCAACACTCCGCTAGCTGCGTTAAAAGCATAAATATTATGATCGTAGGAACCCACGTACACTACATTATCTTTCAATGTCGGCGAACCTATCTGTCCGCCCGTGTTAAATTTCCATAGGGTTTCGTTTGTTTTTGGTCCGATGGAATTTGAATAGCCTGTATGCGCCAAATTATTATGGAACATAAGCCACGAAGATGCACTCGGCTGAGTTTCTTGAGAGGCTACACACATTGATAGACTTGTGGCTAAAAACAGCATTACCATGGTAAGAGACATAATGGCTATTCTTTTCATTTTTTCTCTTCTATTATTTTCTACTCTTTTGCATTTAAGATATTTTCATTTTTCTAAATTTTATAAATAAAAAATAAATTTACGTTCGTTATTTTTTGCGAAGACTTTCAGGCACATACAAGCACGCAGGATCAGATTCATAAATGTCTCCAGTATAAGCATACGATCTGTTTCTGCAACCACCGCACAATTCCTGATATTCGCAGACTCCACATTTACCTTTCAAGAGGCTTTTATCTTGAAAGCTCCTGTAGTATCTTGATTCTTGGACTTCTTTCCACGCATCAGTGAGGCTTTTGTCTCTAATGTTTCCAAGCATCATTGGCTCTGAAGGTCTCAGATCAGTGTAGAAACACGGTATTAGATCGCCGTTTTCCGTTACGCTAAGGTAACCGCCGAAGGCAAAGTATGTACATTTTCCATGGAATTTGTGTTCATACCATTCATCAAAGTTCAGTGGATTTCTTTGTTTCACTACTCTTGCGTAGTGTGGACAGTGTACATGAATTTCAAATTTGCCTTCATATTTTTGGGCTAAGTCCCAAATGTGATTGAGTGTCCACTCATACTGTTCAGGTGTAGGCGCTAGTTCCATTGTTTCTTTTGCCCTTCCGCTAGGCACAAGATGATTAAACCAGACAAAGTTAGCATGATATTTATCAGCCAACTCTGCAACATGATCTAAATGTCTATAGTTAACAGTTGTGATTGCCGCTGCCAAACCATTAAGAATCTTGCCTTCTGATAGCTTCTCAATAGCTGCTAAAGCCTTTTTGTATGATCCCTTTCCTCTTAGTTGATCGTTGATTTCTTCAGGGCCATCTATGCTTACCGATGTCCATACTTGGTTTTTAACTAAGTTATCGTAAATTCTTCCATCAACAAAACATCCATTTGTTAATAAGCAAACGTTAAGACCAAGGCTCTTTGCGTAGCCAACAATTTCAAAGATGTCTTCACGCATTAATGGTTCGCCGCCTTTTATGCCGAACCATCTAACACCAAATTTGTGTACTTCATCAACTAAATTTAGTGCTTCTTTTGTGGTCATCTCTCTTGGTGCGTGCTTACCTGTAGCGTCAACGTTGCAGTATTTGCAACGCGCGTTACACGCGCCTGTTGACCTCCAAGAAGTCATAAGCAAAGGACCCTTATTCGTCAAAGTAAAATCAACCTAACCTTCTCTTCGCTAAATCACATTATTTACTTTAAGGTTTCTCTTCAACCTAAAAAAGATTATGCGCTATTGCCATGTTTCCGTTTCTTTAATCATTTAGCATTTTCAAATTGTACTTTTGACGTTTGCCTAGTTCTTCTTTTAATAATTAATTTTTCCTTCAGTGACTAATTGGCTGATAAGAATCTGAAATCAAAAGTTGGTATCTTGAATTCTGATTGAAAAATCAACATGTGTTTTTAACCTTGTTGGTCTTTGCTTGGGGTACTGTGTCCTCCAGGGCTCTTCTTTGGTTGTCGTAGCCTGCCCATTTGCCTAAAGGCCCATCTGGTGAATCGATATTTTCCTACGAGATGATTTAATGCCATTCGCGCCATGATTTGGCTGTAAAAGTCTTTCTTTTGCTTCTTTCTTAGGAAATACATTGGGGAAAAATATTTGTCATAGAATTCTTTTTTGGTTGCCTCTAGTTTTTCCAGCGGTAACAGCTCATTTTTGAAGACTTGAGTTTGCTCATGATATTGGTTCCAATCCTTGGATAATTCCAGGCCTATTTTTTTAGTGTAGTCATAAAGCTCTGTGCCTGGAAAAGGAACTGCTTCGCACATGTAAATGTAGTCTGGCTTGGTTTTGTAGATAAAATCAATTGTTTGTTTTAACATCTCAGGCGTTTCACCTGGATAACCGATAACTAAGGATATTGCAACTGATATGCCTGCTTCTTTAGCCCATTTTATTGCTTGGGCATTTTGCTCAACGGTTGTGCCTTTTCGCATTGTGTTGAGCATTTGCTGACTGCCTGATTCTACGCCGAAGTGAACGAGCTGGCAGTTCGTGTTCTTTAGCTTAGTTAAGAGTTCTTTAGATACTCTGTCAACTCTTGTGCGGCAATCCCAGGGGAGATCAAACTTTCGATTTTTCATCTCGTCACAGATTGCTATTGCTCGATTTGCGTCAAAAGTGAACGTATCATCATAGAAAGCAACAGCTCCAGCTCCAAAGGTGTCTCTTAGCCACTCAAGCTCGTCAACAACTTTGCTTGGGTTTCTTGCCCTGAAGCCTCTTCCACACATCTTGTATCCTGCACAAAATGTGCATTGAAAGGGGCATCCTCGACTAGTAATGATTGGCAAGTAGGTTTTTCCAGAGACTTTGTATCTGGTAACGTCAAAGTGTTTGTGAGCTGGATGTGGAAGCGAGTCAATATCTTGAATAAAAGGTCTATCAGGTGTGCGGAAAACTTGTCCATTCTTTCTGAAAGTTATGCCTAAAACTTCACTGAGGTTTTTTAGGTTGCCGTCTGAAACCAAACCTGCAAGTTCCAGCAACGTTAGTTCCCCTTCACTTCTAACAACGATGTCTACATCATTGCTTTCTGTGAAGACTTGTTCATCCATTACTGTGACATGAGGGCCTCCAATTAATGTCAGACAGTTAGGACGCGCAGTTTTCGCTGCTTTCAAGATTTCAAGCGCGGGCAAATAAGTTAGAGTGGCAGATGTTACGCCGATTATGTCAGGGTTAAGACTTCTAAATTTGTCTTCCACCTGTTTTTGGCTCGGTCTGGAAGTTTGACAATCGACTACGTCGACCTGATACCCTTTTTCCTCAAGCACGGCTGCTAAGTAGCTAATTCCGAGAGGGATAAAGATAGCTTGTGGAGCATTGGCTGGATAAGGTGGATTTACAAGCGCTATGTGAGCTTTCAAGTTGGGTCCTCGACTTTGATGATTGAAAACCGCTACGCAAACTATTATGTGTTTTGCACTTAAGCCAAAAACATAGTTTTTCTAAAAGTTAAGGTGTTTGAACGAAAGAGTTTTTATTTCAATTGTGCATAGCGACTTGTCATTAGATATAACTGAGATAAAGAGACACTTTGTTAGCGAATTTGGCAATAATAAATGCAAACGTTCGAACCATGAACCCACATCAGCCAGTTGCCCAAGCAGTTGCTATACGTAAAAACATAATCATTAAGGTTGGCACAAACCAAGAGGTAAACAAGTTTGTGAGCAAAGGCACAAAGATAATTAGCCTTGACGGAAAAACTGTCGTTCCAGGCTTAATTGACACCCACATTCATGTTGCAGATTTTGGAAGATGCCTTCTATGGCTTGATTTAACAAACATAGAGTCTGTTAGGCAACTTCAAAGTCTTCTAAAAGAGAAAACAACGCAAACTTCGGCTGGAAAATGGCTAATTGGTCGCGGGTGGAATCAGAATCGTTTCAAAGAAAAACGACTGCTTAATGCTTCTGATTTGGATTCGGTTACACCTGTTAATCCTGTGATTCTCTACCATGAAGCCGCAATGATGTGCGTTGTAAACAGCAAAGCCATTGAGATTGCATGCTTAACCAAACAAACTGCTGCAACTTCAGGCGGAATTATTGGCAAAGATCCTAAGACGGGTGAACTTACTGGCGTTTTAGAAGGAACTGCTACAAACTTGGTCTGGCTATCAGTTCCAGAACCAACTTTTGATGAGCTCTTTGAGGCAACTTCAATCGCTTGCAACAAAATTGCTGAAGTAGGAGTTACGAGCGTGCATTGGCTGGTTTTATCAGAGAATGAACTACAGATAATAGAGCGACTCCGTTCAGAAGGAAAACTTCTCATTAGAGTTAACGTGGTAGTTCCAGAAACCCTTTTAGAAAAAGCAGCTGGTTTAAAATCAGCTGAAGACTATAGGTTACATGTTGGCGGCGTAGCGCTCTATACAGACGGATATTTAGACTCGAAAACTGCAGCGTTGTCAGATCCTTATAACGACGAACCTAATAATAGTGGCAATCTCCTTTTAGCTGAGCAGTCACTTACAACTTCGGTTACTAGAATATTAGAAACTGGTTTTCAACCTGTTATTCATGCAATGGGCGACAAAGCTATTGATACTGCATTGAAAGTTATGGAGCAAAGCTCCGTCAAAACGGTCCGTTTTCGCCTTGAACAAGCAGCATTACTAAACCCAAAATTAATCAAACGCCTCAAATCTCAAAAAGTCATAGTTACTGTTCAACCCAAAGTAATCTCAACAGAATTCTCAGTCTGGTTAGCAACTGAGCGTCTAGGTGTTGAAAGGGCTATGTGGCTCCATCCTCTCAAAACTCTTTTTAAAGAGGGCATAAAAGTTGCAGCCGGTTCTGACTGCCCTATGGAACCTTTGAACCCTCTTGTTGGCATACAAGAAGCGGTGACAAGAGAAAGCTTTCCCGAACAACGCTTAAATGTGCAGGAAGCTCTGCGTATGTATACAGTTTACGCTGCTTATTCTTCTTGTGAAGAAAACATCAAAGGATCAATAGAACCACACAAATTAGCTGATTTGACAGTTTTATCTAGCGACCCATATTCTGTTCCAATAAATGCAATAAAAAATATTGATGTAGAAATGGTAATCATAGATGGACAAATAATTTTTTCTAAGAATTGAGAATCTAACTAGTATTATTGTTTATTTTAAGAGAAGAACAACAACACCTGCCCGTAGCACCAGGTGTTGTTCTTCTGCGATTAATTTGGTCGAAATAAGAAGACCGTGGAAATGCACACTTCTTCTTCCGAATTTGAATGCATTGCGTCGACCCTTCTTAACAGAAATATCCTAAAGCGTCGATCAAGACTTCATTAAAAAGGCAAAAAGAAAAACCGAGTTATTGCAATTATGACCAAGCAGATTAGTCCCCATAAAACAATTGTGGCGTCTCTAATTTGCAGAGCGCCTAAAATCTTATCGCCACTCAGAGGCTCCAAACTCTCACCAAGAACATATTGTCCTGGTTTTTCCAACTGCACCCGTAATGCGCCAGCCATCGCTGCCATCGGCCAACCATGGTTGCGGCTAGGTGTTTTTCTGTGGTCTCTGTAAGCAATTCTCCAAGCATTTCTTGAGTCTTTGCCAAGAATTGCAGCTGCTACAATCATTAACAAAGCCGTCAATCTTGTAGGTATGTAGTTTACTATAGTGTCCAAGTTTGCGCTAAACCATCCAGTATTAATGTGCTCTTTATCCTTGAATCCGACCATGCCATCAAGAGTGTTTATTGCTCGAAAAGCGATTGCGCCAGTAACTCCGAACAATGCAAAAGACATCATAGGGGAGAGTTTGAAGTCAATTAGGTTTTCAGCCATGGATTCGATAACGGCGCTGCTAATTTGTGAACCATTAAGATCTTTAGATTCTCTTCTTGAAAAATGACTGTATTTTTTTGCTTCATCAAGGTTGTTAAATTGTATAGCTTTAGCTGCCGCTCTTGCCCAGTCAGTCTCAAGCTTAAGGCAAATAGTCATTTTCAGTAGGATGATGCCAACAAAAGCGTAAACAAAAATGCTAATGTAAGTGAAGATAGCCCAGAGACCAAAATAAATTGGTATTGCGAAAACATCAATTACTATCAATGCCAACAAAACGCCCAAGAATTTTTCCATTTTTGGGTTTGGGTTCTTAAAATAGGGTTCAATTTTTTTAGTAAATTTGCCCATTAATACTGTTGGGTGGAGCTTGAAAACCCATTTATCAGGATAATTGGGTGATGGGTCGCCGAGAACCAAATCTAGTACGATAGCTAGTACCAGCATTATACATCCAATTAATATATTTAAGATGTTTAGTTCCAAGAGTTAACCCAAGCATTGCCTTCGAGATAGTTCAAGTAGATAGTTTATATCAATTACGGTTTTAAATGTCATAGAAAAGTTTTCTCCTTAAACTTAAAAAAAGCATATAACATATACTGGATGGTTTGTTTTTTTAAGTAAGACAAATGATAAGTAGTAAAGGTTGATGGCAACTTGCAACCTGATGAAGAATTAAACGCGACAACTTTTCAAACTTATGTTTATATGGTTAAGGTTGGAAAGCCGGTAGGACCTAGAGACTTAATGCGTGGAGCCAACCTCAGTAGCCCGAGTGTAGCTTACCGAAACCTGCAGAAACTAATGGATTTAGGCTTGGTTGTTAAGGATGAATACAGCAATTATGTTGTTAAAGAAAAAATGGGTATGAAAGGCTATGTGTGGGTTGGGAAGACTCTTATTCCGGGTTTTGCGATTTTTGGGTTTATTTTCATTGGTGTCTTAATTGCTGAAATTGCGATTTTAGTTCCTCATTTGCTTGCAGGAGCTTCTGTAGAGGAGTCGTTTTGGCTTTTGACAGTAGTTACAATAGTTTCGGCCGCAATATTTTTGATTCAAGCATTGCAATTTAGAAAAAGAGCTAGCCGTCAGCTACCTGTTCACTAAGTGTTTCATATTTGAAATAATTTTATTTCTTAATTAGAACAAATTTTTAACAAAATGCTTTGACCTGTTTTATTCTCTTCTAAGCTTAAGTTTAATATTAGCTATCAGGTGTACACCTACAATCATTGCAGTTGAAAGTTTAAAACGTCTCTTTTTATCCAAGAAATAAGCCCTTCGCAGATAGTAGTGGTGAAATGCGCCTTCTCGAAGCTTTCCTAACTCTTTCATGCTAAGTTGTGGTGTTTCAAAAATCGGTTTAGTAGTGTCGTATTTGTCAAAGTCAGTTACCCGTAACCAACCTTTCTCTTTAACAAAATCGTACATTGGCGTTCCAGGAAAAGGTGTTGCTACATTGTAGAAGCCTACATCGTCAGGAGCTGCTTTTTCGACGAATTTTATGGTTTTCCAAGCGCTTTCTTTTGTTTCACCAGGGAAACCTAGAATCACATTTGGAACCGGTTTTAAACCAGCCTCTCTTACCCAACCTAAAACCTTCATAGTTAATTCAGGAGTTATTCCTTTTTTCATCGCGTCTAGAACATGTTGTGAACCTGATTCTACGCCAAACCATACAGTAACACATCCAGCCTCTTTCATTTTAGCAAGCAGATCTTTGGTTAACATGTCAACGCGGGTTCCACAATTCCACTCAATTTTTAACCCTCGGTTGAGAATTTCCTTGCATAATGCTTCTATTCTTGGTTGATCCACTGTGAAAGCGTCATCACAAAACGTAAACTTGCTAATACCATAAGTTTTTTGAAGAAGCTCTATTTCGTCAACCACGTTTTTTGGGCTTCTCATGCGGTACTTACGTCCATGCATCCTTACAGTTGTACAAAATTCACACCAGTAAACGCAGCCTCTGCTTGTTGCCAAGTAAAGGATGTCCTCGATTTCTCGGAAGCGTTCCATTGGCCAAAGGTGACGTGCTGGAAAAGGGAGGGCATCCAAGTCTTCAATGTAGGGTCTATCTGGGTTTCTTATGATTTTGCCATCTTTCCTGCAAGTGGTGCCCTCAATATCTATGTAGCTTTTTTCAGCTTCGATTCTTTGAACCAACTCTAAAAATGTGTTCTCTCCTTCTCTTCTAACTATTATATCCAATTCTGGGCACTCTTCAAGTGCATGATCATCCCAAAAAGTTACATGAGAACCCCCTCCAATTGTTATGCAGTTGGGGCAAACCTCTTTTGCAATCTTTGCTATTTTTAGCGCAGACTGATAAGTAAGCGTTGAAGACGTAATTCCCACTATGTTTGGCTGTCGCTTACTGATCTCTGTTTTAAACTCATCAAAAGAAAGCTTTAGAGCTTGGCAATCTAATACGTCAACCTGATATTGATTTTTCTCTAAAACTGCTGCTAAATATCCCAAGCCTAACAACGCAAATGGTAAATGCATTACAGCTCCAACTGGAGCAGCTGGATTAACTAAGGTTACATGAGGCTTCATTGTGGGCTTCACAGCTTCTATTTATCCGTCAAAAATAGATGCTTCATGCTTAAACGTTTCGCATTTTTGATCTAAAATGAAAGCGAACAAAAAATTGATAACAATTTTGATCTTCTTATTCTCTATTAACGGCTACGTTGACAAAAAACCAATCATTTACAAGTTTTGTTGGAAACCTAAGTGAGTATGCGTTGATGTGAATCAATATTATTCTTTTGAGTAGCGCCAAAATCTTAACATCCCTTCTGCATCAACTCATTATCTTGTCTATTTCAATTATTCTTGATAATGCAATAGTTTTGACTTAGACATACTAACCGTTTTCGAGGTTTTAGACCTTCAAAATGGAGAGTTTGGGGCAAAGTGTTATAAACAAACTGGACCTAAGTGATAGCTCATAAATTTAAGGAGAATAGAAAAAATGCATATGACTAAAAATAAAATAGTTAGCATTGCGATCGCTATATTGTTAACAATTTCAATGTCAGCCTCAATGATTCTTTTACCAACTGCTAGCGCACATACACCTGCTTGGGGCATTCCAACGTTCGCCCACATACAAGCGGTAACTAATCCAGTCGGTATCGGTCAGAAAGCATCCATATACCTATTTCTTACCCCTACTTATGCCGATGAAGCAATTACAAACGGCTACAGATTCCATAACTACGGTCTCACAATTACAGCGCCTAACGGTCAAGTATCAACAGTGAATTTTTCAACTGTTATAGACACTACATCAAATCAGGGCTACAGCTTCGTTCCTGACCAAGTTGGCACGTACCAATTACTCTTTCAATTCCCAGGACAAAACGTTAATGACTACGACCACTTAAACAACTCAGCGTACACAGGCGACACTTATCTTCCAAGCAGTGCAAATTGCACACTAACCGTCCAGCAAGACCCAATATACGCATTCCCAGACAGCTATCCACTTCCAACACAATACTGGACCCGCCCAATCTATGGTGAAAACCCCTACTGGTTTGTTATTGCGTCAAACTGGCTAGGAACAGGTGCACCAGGCTACGGTGGCTCTAACGGACCAAACGCAAGACAGTTCGCAGCTGACGCGGTGGGATCTCTAACTGCTCACATCATGTGGACAAAGCCAATTCAGTCTGGAGGAGTAGTTGGAGGAAATAACTTCGTAATCCCTGGAGACACATGGTTCGAGGGGACAGCATACTCTCAAAGATTCATCAACCCGATAATTGTAGGCGGAAGAATATTCTACCAATCACCAAATTCAGTTACGGGAACTGGTGGACCAGAAAACTGTGTTGACTTACGCACAGGACAACTTATTTGGTCTCGCACTGATGTACCTGCGCTATCATTTGCTTACATACATGACCTTCAAACACCCGACTTTCACGGAGTTTACCCAGCACTATTATTCACATCCAACTTCGCCCGCGCTTTTGATCCAGAGAATGGCAACAACGTATTCAACGTAACTGGCGCTGATTCAGGCACACAAGTAATCGGTCCAAACGGAGAAATAATAAAGTATTCATTCTTCAACAACGGAACTGGCGGGACCTCAGACTATTATTTGCGCGAATGGAACTCGAGCCTTATGTGGAACGTTTGGGTATCCATGGGAGGAATAACTCTTCTAACTACATCTACTACCACCTGGGCATGGTCAAACACAACAACTTATGTTAACAACGTTCTAACAAATACAGGGCAAAATGTAACAACAACTAGTGTCGCAGCCAATGGCGGTGCAAGCAGACTGTATGAGAATCTCTCACAATCAGCTGCACAGAACCAAACAATACCCTGGCGCAACACTATGACAACTACTCCAAGCATAATCCGAGCTTTCTACAATGATGTTTTACTCTGCATGAACGGCTCATACCCCGCTTTAGGTACAGTAGGTGGCAGTAAACCCTACACATATTTCGCTGTCGATATCAACAGAACACACACTACCTTTGGTCAAGTACTTTGGTGGAACAATGTTAACCCGCCAGCAAACAACATTACCACGGTCTCATTTGCCGGCGCTGATGAAAGCGGTTACTTCTGCGAATCATACAGACAAACTTCACAATTCGTCTGCTACAGCCTAAAAACAGGTGCGCAACTTTGGGTAGGAGACCCACAACCAGCACTTGACTACTATGGCAGCAACGGACCTGGCACTTTAGCCGACGTCATTGCTTATGGCCACATTTACAGCAGCGCATATGCCGGAACACTCTTCTGCTATGATATGGCAACTGGAAAAGTGCTATGGACTTATGGCAACGGCGGAGCAGGCAACAGCACTAACAGTGGCTTCGTAGTACCTGGTCCATACCCGACGTTCATAAATGCTATTGGCAACGGAATAATATACCTCATTACCAGCGAGCATACTTTCGAAACACCAGTTTACAAGGGTGCATTGCAACGCGCTGTTAACGCTACCGATGGAACAGAAATCTATACAATCTCATGTGCCCAAGGCGAGTTCAGCGGTCCTGGCTTAGCTATCGCAGATGGCTTTACAGTATTCCTAAATAGCTACGACCAACAAATTTACAGTCTTGGCCAAGGTCCAAGCAAAACTACAGTTACAGCACCAAACGCAGCTCTATCATTTGGCCAATCTGTTGTAATTCGAGGTACAGTAACAGATATTTCCGCTGGCACACAACTAGATCAACAAGCAGCTGACTTTCCAAATGGCGTTCCAGTTTGCTCTGACGCAAGCATGAGAGAATGGATGGGCTATGTTTATCAGCAAAAACCATTGCCAACCAACTTTACAGGTGTCCCAGTGACAATTGATGTCTTAGACTCTAACGGCAACTACAGAAACATCGGCACAGCAACAACTGACGCAACAGGCTCATACAGCCTCACATGGACTCCCGATATTCCAGGCACCTACACAGTTGTCGCAAACTTTGCAGGCACAAAAGGTTACTGGCCATCAAGCACTGAAACCAGCTTCGCAGTTGACAACGCACCAATAGCAACAACAGCACCCACAGCAGTACCATTAACCGCCGCTGACATGTACTTTGTACCCGCAATCGCAGGTCTATTCGTTCTGATCATCATAGTAGCTATTGTACTAGCTCTTCTGATGCTTAGAAAACGACCATAAAAAAGTTGACAACCAAGTCAACAACCAACTTTTCTTTTTTTATTTTTAAATAACCAAAATTTAATTGCTTCTTTCTTTAAATTATATATTAGCTAACTTCAACTTACTGACAAAACTAACCGTTAAGATTGAGGCGCGAAAAATAGTTGCTTACAGATGAAACTCTAAAACAGAAAATCTATCAAGCAAACATTTCAGTCCATCGGCAGGAAGTACAGTACTATGAACTGCTTCATCCGGAAGTCTACGGTAAAAAAGAGCAAAAAAGAATAACAGAAAAGTTGAAGATGATAGACGCCTTTGTGGAGGTCAACCAAAAACATGCTCTAGATGTTGGTGCAGGAACGGGGAACTTAACAGGCAAACTTTTACAAATGGATTATCAAGTCACAGCGGTTGACATTTCACCGGAAATGTGTGCAATCTTGCAAAGAAAATATGAAAGCTACTTGAAAGCTGAGAAATTAACAGTTATCAACTCACCAATTGAAGATCTTTCTTTTGATGAAGGTAAATTTGACTTAATAACTTGCTATTCTGCTTTACACCATATGCCTGATTATATCTTTGCTCTTAGATGCTTCAGCGCTCTTCTCAAAAAAGGGGGAGTGATATACATCGACCATGAGGCATCTCCTTTTTATTGGAAAACCGAATCAAGTAGTTTAGCTAGCTTGATTAAGAATTTGTACTTCCATTCAATTCCAATTTTCAACAGCTTGTACTTCCAAATTGTTGGATTAAGAGTTCCGGTAATTGATTATTCTCTATCAGATTATTGGCACAAAAAAGAACATGCATTGAACCATAAAGGCTTAGAAGATATTTTCAAACAAGAAGGTTATGATTATTTTAAGAGAACAGATTATTATCAAAATAGTACATGGTTATGGAATCCTTTATCTCTCATTTATCGGCTGGTTGGCAAGCCTGAAATGAGTTTTTGGATAGCAAAAAAATAAAGCAATTAAGCGATTCCCGCATTCTTCTGTGGAATACGGTGCAATCTTCGTTTCGCGAAGTTCATTACACCTTCGCGTCTAATTCTTTTTAATATCTGTTTTGGTGTCATATGGAATTCTTTGAAGAAACGCCGTTGAATATCCAAAAGAGAGTAGTAATCATATTCTTCTGTTCTTACGCTGAGCAAAAAATCATCCAATTTCACATAATTTCCGCCCTCAAGCAATTCATTGTACAGTTTGCTGTCAGGGTAGGCAATGAATATGTTGAATTGGCACCAGTCAGGGTCTAATTTTTTTGCGAATTCTAAGGAAGCTTCCATATCTTTTAGTGTCTCATCAGGCAAGCCCATCATGAATGAACATGCAACTTTTATGCCGTTCTTTTTGCAGAGTTTGAACGCATTTTCCATCTGTTGTGGGTTTGTATTTCTGCCTATTCGTTGAAGTATTCTAGTTGAAGCTGACTCAACTCCAAACCAGATTGTTTTGCATCCAGCTTTGCTCATCATTTCTAAAAGCTCTTGATTCACTAAATCAACACGAGTATCGCAGACCCATTCCAAATCAAGCTTATTCTCGATCATCAAGTTGCAGAGTTCAACTGTTTCTTTTTTTCTGAGCGTAAAGTTGTCGTTGATAAAGTAAAGTCCTTTCGTACCGTATTTGCTCATCAGATCCTGTATTTCTCCAATAACTCTTTGCGGGCTAAAAGCCCGACACATATTTCCCCAAAGCTTTCTTGTTTCACAAAAACCGCAATTGAACACGCATCCACGTGAGATGCTCATAACGTCCGCAGGTCTAACTCCCAAGAACTCTATCGTTCGATCGTAAAGCTCAAGCGGTAGCAGGTGTCTTGCTGGGTAAGGAATTTCATCTAGGTTTTCGATGAACTTGGGCGTGTTTTTAACATTAGTTCCTTTGCTTCTAAATGCAACCCCGGGTATTTCTGTGGAAGCAGCCTCATTTTTATTTAAAATGCATGTGGCAAGCTGCGTCATTGCTCTTTCTCCTTCCCCCATTACAACATAATCGATTTCTGGGTTTGCAAGCAAACTGTCGGGCAAGTAGGAAGCGTGCCATCCACCAACAACAACTTTGCATTTGGGCAGTATCTCTTTGATTGCTTTTGCTGTCTCTATACAACGCGGATAAGTCGCTGAACCACATGTGATACCCGCGATTTGGGGGTTAACCCTTGCAACATATTGCTTGACTTCATCGATCGTCTTTTTCATAAGATAGTTGTCAAGCATTTGCACTTCAAAGCCCGCTTTTTCGAGTGCTGCAGCAACATACATTAACCCAATAGGTGGTAACCGTTTACCTAGATACCATGCACCCTTTTCAGGCGGTGCTGTAGTCATTAGAAGAATCATTTTGGATTCTTCTCCTGTTTGTATAATTGTATGTTTAGAGCAAGAGAGAGCACGGTTCTGCCTCAGTGTTAACGTTTTGTGTAAGACCAATATTCTCATGTTTATAGCTTTAACGGAATATACTGTTGGGCTCGATTAGACGGTTTTTTTGCTTTTTCTGGCACATTATGAATTGGCGATTTGAGCAATAAAAGACAAATCACCATAAGAGCCTCATTTAAATAAATGCATAGACTAAAGTTGCAAACGTTAAAATTAGTCTACACTATACACTGCTGATTATTTGTTTTATTGCTTCTGTGAGTTTTTGGTTGTCTTTAGCTGACCTAACTGTAATCCTGAAGTAACTGTCATCTAGACCCACGAACGTGCAGCAGTCGCGGATTAGCATTTTTTCCTTCGCTAACATTTCCTTCAACTTGGTGGATGTTATTTTTCGGCTTTTAATTTTTATAAGCACAAAATTCGTAACTGAAGGATAAACATGTAGACACTCTATTTCGTTTAGGTTCTTTGTAAGTTGTTCTCTTTCCTTGGCCATAGTGCATTTAGTGTTTTCTATGAATTCTGTGTCGTTAAACGCTGCTTGCGTGGCATAACCTGCAAGACTGTTAATACTCCATGGCAATCTAACATTTTCCAGCTTGTTAATCAGGCTCGGTGCTGCAATGCCATATCCCAAGCGGATACCTGCCATGCCATAGAATTTTGTAACTGACCGAATAACAAAAAGATTCTCATACTCTTTTATCATGCCAGCTAAAGTCGTTTCTTGACCTTTTTCGGCAAACTCGATATAGTTTTCGTCTATGCTTAAGATGATGTCTTTCTTATGACAGAAATCGGCAAGATCCAAAAGACTTTCCTTGCTATATAACGTTCCTGAAGGGCTATGTGGATTACAAATGTATAATATTTTCGTTTTATTTGTAACTGCTTTTTTGATTTTTTCTGTTTCTAAAGCACAGTTCTCAGGCAACTGAACAAACACTGCTTTGCCACCGACTCTCAACGATGCTTTCTCATACTCTGAGAACGAAGGGACAGGAATTACAGCCTCAAATCCGCGAGGCAAAATCTCCGTAATCGCATAAATAAGCTCAATCGAACCATTACCTAAAATGATGTTTTCTTCTTCAACATCGTGCCCAACGTACTTTGCTACTGACGCTTTAAACTCCATTGGATTTGGGTCAGGATAAAACTTGATGAACTTGGCATATTCTTTTACAGCTTCAACAGCTTTAGGCGAGGGACCAAGAAAATTGATAGGACCGCTAAACTCAAGCACTTCTTCAAGAGGCACCTTATATTTTCTGCTGAAACCCCAGATATCTCCGCCATGGCTAACAAATCTACGTTCTCTACATGTGCTCGACAGCTTTCCTTTCCTCCATCAGTTTACCTATTTCTATTTCAACTTGCATCTGAGCTTTATAGTGAGCGTTATACAAATTAACTACCTTGTACAGCCAGTAAATTACACCCACGCCTAGCGTACATGCAGTAATTAGAACATAAGTTTTTATCGGTACCGTCTGAGGCATGAATAATCGTTCAGGAAAAGCAGATAAAAGAAAAGCATCTTGCTTCCGCTCATGAACCAACAAATCCCTAGATAACAAGTAAACAATTACAAAAACTGGAATAACAAAAATAATGCTAACTGCCCATCCCTTAGCATTCATCTTTGTAAAATCCTCGTTTGTTGCTTGATTGTTTTTTCCTTGTCTCTTCAAGTAATCTGAAACTTGCTTTTCTAATTCGGCTTCATGTCGAAAATGTTTGTTTCTTCTTTCGATGAGATGGTAAAACATTGGAAAGAAAGCTGCTCCGAAAGTAACAATCGCTCCAAGAAACCACATGGAAAACCACATTCTCTTGTCAGGATAAACTTCATTCTGCATAACGGTTTCCATCTTTGATATCAAACTATCCATTTAACTGCTTACAAGGTTGCAGTGCCAAACTTTATAAGTTCTTCCATTGGCTTTTTAAAAGTAAAATGAGCCGAAAAGAAATGCTGCTTTCCATCGTAATTCCCGTTTATAACGAGGAATTAACCATAGGCAACATCATTGACCGCACAAGAAATGTTTTGCAACAAATTGACATAAAAAATGAAATAATAGTAGTAGATGACTGTTCGTATGATAGTTCGCTTGAAGCAGCCAAAGGGCGCAGTGCCAAAATCTATACCTTAAAGCAGCATTTAGGTAAAGGATATGCTCTGCGGGCAGGTTTTTTAAAAACAAAAGGAGATATAATTGTGACCATTGATTCAGACGGGTCACACCGTCCCGAAGAACTTTCGCAGGTGCTGGCGCTAGTTCTAAAGGATCAAGCAGATTTAACTATAGGTTCAAGATATCTAAATCAAAAAAATGTTGCAACGCGTAAGCTTAACGCTTTTGGTGTGGAACTTTTCAATTATATTATTCAATTTTTAACGGGAGTAGCTATAACTGATTCTCAATCTGGTTATCGAGCTATGAAACGTGATGTTTTGAAAAGCCAAAAGCTAATTTCGGGCGGTTACGAAATAGAATCTGAAATGCTTGTGAAAACAGCCAAAGAAAACTTTCGAATTGCCGAAGTGCCGATCAGTTTTGAACAGCGAACCTACGGAAGATCGGGTGTCGACCCTGTGGTTGATGGTCTCAAAATTCTCTTATCCATAGTGTTAGCTTATATGAAGGTTTAAGCAGGTGGCTGACAACGCATACCCCAGAGTTTCAGTTATAGTTGCAGCCTATAATAATCAGCAAACAATCGAAGAATGTCTCAAATCAATTTTAGCGTTAGATTATCCGAAAGACTCTTTTGAAGTTCTAGTTATAGATGGCAACTCAAAAGATGCCACGGCTAAGATAGCTGAAAAATATCCTGTACATGTTATTTCCATTCGTTTAAACGCTCCAGCCGCTTACAATTACGCGATGAAAATCGCGGCAAATTCAATTCTTGGATTTGTTGATGCCGACGCAAAAGTTGAACCGAATTGGCTTAAAATTCTTGTGCCTCACTTGGAAGAACCTGAAGTAGCAGGTGTAAGCGGTAGCATAGAAACTTGGAATGCTTATAATCCTTGGGCAAAGGCTATTGGTTATGAACTAAAAAACCGCTATAAACGTATAGGAAAGTACATTGGTAGAATAGCTACCATGAATCTACTGCTAAAAAAAACTATTATCGAAGAAACTGGAGGATGGGACGAAAATCTGCCAAGCCAATATGACACCGACTTGGGGTATAGAATTAGTTCCAAAGGTTACAAAATCGCTTATGAACCAAAAGCCGTTTGCTACCATTTTAATCGACAAACGATTAGGGCCTATTATAGACAACAACTGCAATATGGAAAAAACACCTTAAAACTCTACTTCAAACATGGCGGTTTAGCGAAAGGCGATGAAATCACTGACTTTGGAATGAACGTCCAACCAGTCCTTCTCTTAGCGGTTATCAGTTTTTTTATAATAGGATTAATACCTGCAACCCGAATAATTTGGTATTTTTCAGGTCTTATTTTGCTGTCAATGTTAGTTTACTTCATTTATTGTGCTGCCAAAATTGCTCTAGAGTATCATGATCTTGTTGTTTTGCGCTTGGTAGTCCTTTACTTTGTTAGATCTTTCGCTTGGTTTGCAGGCGCGATAATCACAACGATCAACTATGCAAATCACATTAGGAGGAAAACACCCAGTGCGTAAAGTGTGCTTTGTCTCCCCAGAATATTGGCCTCTCTCTGGCGGAACAGGCGCCTACGTTTATTACCTCTCAAACGAACTAATAAAAAACGGTTATAACATAACTGTAGCCACTGGCTCTGATCAAACATTAGACGTTAAAGTAAATGAACAACTAAAGGTATATTTTCTAAAGATTCCAAGAACACCCATAATAAAGTCATTCATGTTAGCAGCTTTATGCTTCCGCAAACTAAACAGTGTAAACGGAATCGACAACATTGATATCGCACACGCCAATCTACCACTAACTCCAAACTTTGCAGTACCACCTAATTTTGGAAAAACATTAGTTTGTACAGTTCACTCAACATGGAAAGGCGAAGCCGAAGCTATCAGAGGCGAACCTTACAGTAGACTTAATTCGAACGAAAAGTTTATGGTTAGTTTCAACTGGTTCTTGCGGATTTTTGAGGAAAAAATGCTTGAACGTGCAAACAAAATTATCGCAGTAAGCCACTTCACAAAACATGAACTTATAAAATATTATGATGTGCCTGAAGAAAAGATCCGAGTTATCCACAACGGCGTTGATGTAAACAAATTCAAGCCAGCAATAGACAAGCGCAAAGTCAAGGAAAAACTCGGCCTTAACTCAAACGATTTAACCATACTTTCAGTAGGCAGACTCTATGCTCGCAAAGGCTTATTCACACTTATCGAAAGCATGCCCGCTGTCATCAAGCGGTTCAAAAACGCAAAATTCGTAATTTCTGGCAAAGGTCAAAGTGACGAAATGAGGAAACTTGTTTTGCATGCGGAAAAACTCGGCGTAAGAGAAAATTTGATCTTTACTGGTTATTACCCTGACAAGAAGCTACCTGAACTCTACCAAGCTGCGGATGTATTTGCTTTCTCAACGTTCTATGAGCACCATCCTTTTGCTATCTTAGAAGCGCTTTCGACTGGTTTACCTGTGGTGACAACCTGGGTTGGGGGAATTCCTGAAACTGTTGAAAGCGGCAAAAATGGGTTCTTGGTTGAACCTTTCAATGTAAAACAATTCGCTGATAAGATAATCTATTTGCTTGACAATCCTATAGACGCTGCAGAAATGGGGCTTCTTGCACGCAAAACAATCGTTGAGAGATTCGACTGGCATATAGTTGTTAAAGACGCAATGGGAGTGTACGACGAAGCATTACGCTAGCCAATTTCAACAGGTGTGCCTCTGTAGGCCATAGTTATTTTCTGGAACAGCCTTACAACGTCCAATGAACAGAAAAGGACTTTTGTTAAGTATTCGTGCTGATAAATCATCATTTGAGCTTTCACTGGTAAATCAATTCTTGGGGGCTCAAACCTATGAGCAACTTCTGATATCTGCAAACCTTTAACTTGGATTTCTTGCGTCTTAAAACCTGTTTTTACAGCAATGTAGTTTAGGTAGGTTTCTTTCCAGTTTAATTGCATAATTTCGGCAGCTTTAATGTCTATGGCTAATGCATCATTACTCGTTAGCATTAATCCCATCTTAACTGGTTTGCCTTTGGTGGGTCCATTGCCTTCGATGCCAATTCGGGCATCCATTATCGTTAACTGGGGTTTGAAGAGCGTATATAGCTGATAGAGAACTTCTGGCAAGTATGGATGGAGGTAGATGCGTTTGTTGCTTGGCACGCAACCAAAGAGGTTCTTTATAGCTCCACTGTAAGTCATGAATTCATGAGTCTTCATCAAAGGCAAATCCACCACTGCGTCTGCATCCATGATTGTTTTGGGTAAAAACAATCGGTCGAGTGATCTATTGCCTTGGAATTTTACCTCAACGACCTTATCTTCTGAGAGGTTGATTACGGTTCCGCCTGCTTTTTTGACTGCTTCTTCGACGCCTGTTTTCTTGAACGCTGATTGGCAGGGATAGTTGAAGCCGTTGGATTCGCCAACGGTTACTTCGCTGTTGCTGTTCCGAAGCAAACTGACAAGTTCTTGAATCAACTCTGGGCTAGTTACGACGCCCGGCAAGTATTCCGGATGGCTTAAATTAGGTTTAATGAAAATTTTGCGTTTTCCTCTCAAACCAGAATTCGTAACTGCTTCCTTTACGATGTTGGTTATGTCTTCTTTGGCTCTAAAGATTTTAACTATTTTCTGCGCTGGAAAAGACAAACTATGCTTCCCTCAATTGTTTTCCCATTAGGCATCCTGGGTCAGAATCAAGCATGTCACCATTATGGTATGCAGCTGACCGAGCTCTGCAACCACCGCAAATATATTTGAAATCACATTTTCCACATGACCCTTTTAGGTTTGCCCTGTTTCTGAAAGAATTGAAGAGTTTAGCGTTTAACCATATATCTTGGAATTTTTCATTCTTAAGATTGCCAACATTAACGGGTAAAAAGACACAAGGGTGGACGTCACCTTGAGGTGAAAGTGAACAATACAATCTTCCGGCTCCACACCCGCCAATGAAATCAGCCAGGGGCACGGCTTTCTTGGTTA
>Ga0326726_10000151_pt1 | contig 66940 bp, 61 predicted proteins | sample MHFenrmetagenome_2_FD_207603 | JGI IMG/M metagenome (GOLD analysis project Ga0326726, IMG submission 207603) | Lab enriched peat soil microbial communities from Michigan Hollow, Ithaca, NY, United States - MHF15MN | ecosystem: Environmental > Terrestrial > Soil > Wetlands > Peat | place: USA... | reverse complement strand
GTGTCAATCAGGGAGAGTTCGCCGAAAAAATCGGCTTCGTGGAGAACCGCCAGAAGTGATTCTACTCCGAACCTGGTCTGTTTCTTGATTCGGACCCGTCCGTCCAGGATCAGGCAGAGGTCCCGCCCCTTGGAAAACTCGTCGAAAATGATCTCCCCGGCCTTGTACGTTCTGACCGGAAGAGTGGCGCAGTACTTCTGTAAAACCCTTGCGGAGACGCCATTGAAGAGGATGTTGTTCTGGATTTTTGCGGGGAAGCCCGGGGTGCGGATCACCCGTCCGGCGGCTTTCCGGGAGGGTGTCGTCTTTGGTCGGCGGGCGGAAGCCCGTTTTTCTGCTGACTTCTTCTTCATGAAGGGAGAGCTCCCCACAATTAGTATACCCAAAACTGTCAGGAGAGTCAAGGCATTAAAAGGACCGGGTTTCTTGCGGATGACGCTTTTTCCTCCTATAGTGCGGCATGGGATCGGATGTTGTTCTTCAAACAAGAAATCTGGGGAAGCGTTTTGGCCGCCGGTGGGCGGTGAGCGGGCTCGACCTTGCGGTACGCCGGGGAGACGTTTTCGGCTTCCTGGGTCCGAACGGTGCGGGGAAGAGCACGACCATCCGGATGATTCTTTCGCTGATTCGTCCCACCACCGGGTCTGTGGAGCTGTTCGGCAAATCGCTGCGGGGACATCGGCGCGAGATTCTCCGGCGTGTGGGGGGTCTTGTCGAGGGAGCGGATTTTTATCTCTACCTTTCGGCCCGGCGAAACCTGGAAATCGTCGCGGGGTTATGCGGCGGGATCCGGGCGGAAGAGATTGACCGGGTGCTGGATCTGGTCGGACTTGCCGGGCGGGCGGAGGACCGGGTCAAGACGTATTCGCATGGCATGAAGCAACGCCTGGGTCTTGCGCAGGCGCTCCTGGGGGCCCCGGAATTCATCGTCCTCGATGAGCCGACGACCGGCCTCGATCCGCAGGGTATCAAGGAGGTCCGCGAACTGATCGGCCGTCTCTCCTGCGACCGCGGAATGACCATCTTTCTTTCCTCCCATCTCCTTCACGAGATCGAGCAGACCGCAAGTACCATGGCGATCATCAACAGGGGGAAACTCGTCATCCAGGGAAAGGTGAGCGAGATTCTGAATCAGGCCGAGGTGGGAGTGCGCATTGAAACCGACAGGCCCGACCGGACGGCGGAAGTTGTTGCAGGACTTCCGTATGCGCGCACAGTCGTGCGGGAAGACCGGACGGTTCACGTGACGCTTCCGCAGGAGCGGCTTGCAGAGGTCAACCGCCTTCTGATAGAGCTGGGGATCGGTGTTCGGGCCTTCGTGCCGAAACGGTCTCTGGAGGATTATTTCCTTGCCATCACCGAGGGGGCGTCCGACGTCGCTCCCCGCGCGCAGCAGCGCCGGCAGGAGGGAAACTGACCATGCGATCCGTATTCGGGAACGAACTCCTCAAGACCTATCTTCGGTGGCGGTCGTATATCGCCTTTATTGCTATTGCTGTTGTTGTGCCGCTGGTCCTGATTGCGATGAAACTGAATGCAGACACACTGGTGCGGGGCGTAACCCGGGGGCTCTCGCAGGACTTTCTCTTTGTCGGTAATATCGTGAACGGGTATTTTGTGACATACGTCATTTTGAATGCCCTTTGGATCCATGTGCCGTTTCTTCTCACGCTTGGCGCAGGGGACCAGCTTGCCGGGGAGGCGGCGGCGGGGACATTCCGGGTTCTGCTGACCCGTCCGGCATCGCGGTCGGAGATTCTCACGATGAAGTATCTGACCACACTCCTGTACACCTTCACCGTGGTTGCGTTCCTCGTATTGCTGAGTGTGGGTCTGGGGCTCCTGTTGTTTGGCAGCGGTGTCCTCCTGGTACCCGCCAAGGTCCTGACGATCATTCCTGCAGGAGAGGCGCCGTGGCGCATGCTTCTTGCCTGTCTGCTGGCGACCTGGGGGATGTGGGTCGTGGCATCCGTGGCATTTTTTTTCTCCTCGCTGGTGGACAATGCACTCGGTCCCATTCTGGGGACGATGGCGGTGATCATCATCTTCTATGTGATTTCGGGGATTCCGGTAGATCTGTTCCGGGCGGTGCGGCCGTATCTCTTTACGACGTATCTGAACATCTGGCAGAAAGCGCTCGAGTCTCCGATTCCCTGGGGTGAAGTGCTCGAATCGGGGGCGATCCTCGGTGCCTTCAGCATTGGTTTTTACGCCATCACATGGTATATTTTCGTTCGCAAGGACATCCTCAGTTAGGAGTTCACAATGAATATCCCCGCAATTCAACAAGCTCTGCGAGAGCAGAAGATCGACGGCTGGCTGTTGACGGACTTCCGCAACCGTGACTATCTTGCCTATCGACTGCTCGGCCTTAACGTCGAGAAGATGAGTTCGCGCCGGTGGTACTATTATATTCCCGCACGAGGGGAACCGAAGAAAATCGTCTCCGCCGTGGAACGGCAGAAGCTGGACGGTCTTCCCGGCAGGCAGTTTGTCTATCTCTCCTGGAAAGAGCAGCATGCGACGGTCAAGAAGGCCCTCGGTCTGCGGAAGAAGATCGCGATGCAGTACTCTCCCAAGAACAACGTGCCGTACATCTCGTTGGTGGACGGCGGCATGATTGAGCTGCTTCGTTCGCTCGGGTACCGGATCGTTTCATCGGCCGATCTGATGCAGATGTTCGTTTCCCTGATTTCCGAAGAGGGGTACCGGACGCACAAGGAAGCCGGCGTTCTCATGGATCGGATTATGGAGGAGGCGTTTGCCATGATCCGGGCGGGTGTAGCTGCGGCGAACGGCGTGACGGAGCTCGATGTGCAGCAGTTCATCATGCGGCGTTTCAAGGAGGAGAATCTTGAGACGTACGATCCTCCAATGGTGGGTACCAATGATCATCCCGCAGATCCGCATTTCGATCTGACCCCGGAGGCATCCCGCCCGTTTCGCAAGGGGGATACCGTTCTGATCGATATGTGGGCGAAGAAAAGCGTGCCCGGTGCAATCTACTACGACATTACCTGGGTCGGCTTTGTCGGCGACAGGCCTCCGGCGAAATACGTCGAGATGTTCGCCGCCGTGCGCGATGCGCGTGACGCGGCGGTGAATTTTGTGATGGATAAGTTCGCCAGGAAGCAGCCCTGTTACGGGTGGCAGGTGGATGACGCCTGCAGAAACGTCGTGGTGAAGCGTGGGTACGGAAAGTACTTTCTTCACCGCACCGGTCATTCCATCACCGAGGAAACGCACGGAAACGGCGTCAATATTGACAATCTCGAAACCAAGGATGAGCGCGCCCTTCTTCCGGGGTGCTGTTTCTCCATCGAACCGGGCATCTATCTTGCGGGCACGATGGCCGTTCGGACAGAGATCAACGTCTTCATCAGGCACGACGGAACGCCCGAGGTGACTGGCCGCGTCCAATCCGATCTCGTTCTGCTCTAAATGAGGAGTCCCCGTGGCATTTTCCGATCGCGTTCGCGAGCTTCGTGAAGGATTTCATCGCACGTTCTGGGTGGCAAACGGGATGGAGTTGTTCGAACGCCTTGCCTATTACGGGCAGGGGACCATTCTGAGCATTTTCCTCCGGGACCATCTCAAGTTCAGCGAACAGGAGGTCGGCAACATTTCGTCGGTGTTCGGCGGGTTGATCTATTTTCTCCCGATCTTTGCCGGAACGCTGGCCGACAAGTTCGGGTTCCGCAAGGCGTTTTCGTTCGCGTTTTTCGTCCTGGCGATAGGGTATTTCCTGATCGGTTCCACGGGGATTGCGGCGTTTTCGGGGCTGTACGACGGACTCCCGCTCTTCTGGGTGTTGATTGTTTTCGTGATCTTCACGGCGATGGGGGGGGCCTTCATCAAACCGTCGGTTCTGGGAACCGTGGCAGTGACCTCCAGACCGGAGACGAAGTCGCTGGGGTATGCCGTCTACTACTGGCTCGTCAACATCGGCGCTCTGCTCGGCCCGGTCATCGCCAATGCGGTACGCAAAAACGTCGGGATTGAATTCGTCTACCTGGTGTCGGCGATCAGCTGCGCGGCCATGTTTATGGTCAACCTTGCCTTCTACCGCGAAGTGAAGGATGAAGCGGCGCACGTCGTGGAATCGCTCAGAACGAAATTGAAGAACATGGTGGTTGTTCTGGCGAACGTCCGGTTCATGCTCTTCCTCCTTATTTTCTCGCTCTACTGGATCATGTTCTGGAGCGGATTCTACGTAGTGTTGCCGTTTTACATCACTGATCATATCGACCGCAACGCGGATTTTGAGCTTGTCCTTTCGGTCGGGGCGCTGGGCATCATTCTGCTGCAGCTTCCCGTCAACCGTTTGACCAAGGGTCTCACAACGAAGCAGGCGATCCTTCTGGGATTTGTGGTCTCCAGTCTCTGCTTCCTGGTTGCGGCGCTGACGCACTCGCTCTGGATCATTGCGCTGGGCATCGTCATCTGGTCGGTCGGGGAAATGATCCAGGCTCCCCGATATTACGAATACATCTCCACGCTTGCTCCCCCCGGTCAGCAGGCCCTCTTCCAGGGATACGCCTTCCTGCCGATCGCGATTGCATGGCTTGTCGGCGGCTGGTTCGGTGGGCAGATTTATACTGCCTACGGAAAGAACGGCGGCGATCCTGCAATTGTCTGGTGGATTTTCCTTGGCATTGGCATTCTGGCGTCGTTCCTGATGCTGCTCTACAATCTCTTCGGCACAAAGCGGGAGGCGGCGGCATGACGCGGGCAGTAGTCCTCTGGGTGCTTCTTGCACAGCTGGCTCCGGTCCCGGCGGGGGAAGCAATCCTGAAGCGGGTGGAGAGCGCCCTGGCGCCGGTGCAGGATTACACGGTGACGCTTGATATCACGGCGGATCTGGAGCAGGCAAAGATCCCGCCGATGCAGGCGACGATGTACTTCAAGAAGCCGGACAGGGTGCATTTTGAATCAGAGGGTTTCGCGCTGCTTCCCAGGGAAGTGTTCAGCCTCAGCCCGACCAGGCTCCTCGAGCGTTTTCATGTTGAGGGAGTTGTGGCGGACACCGTGGAAGGACGGAGGGTGTATCGCCTGCAGCTCACGGCGCGTGACGAGAAGACAAGATTTCGTGAAGTCTGGCTGGAGGTTTCCTCTGAACGCTGGACTATCGAAGGCGGAACGTTGAGCTTTGCAGACGACCGAACGCTCACCGTGCAGTTTCAGTATGAGCGGGTGGGGACGGTCTGGCTCCCGTCGGAACTGTTGCTCTCTTTTTCTCAGCCCGGCGCTGTCGTGCCGGAGAATTCTCCTCTTGAGGACCAGAAGCCGGTTCAGCTCGGGCGCGGTGCGCTCCGCAGGGGGAGTGTGATCATCCGCTATTCCGGGTACCGGCTGAACACCGGTCTTTCCGACGAAGTTTTTGCACCTTCCCCGGTGCCCGGGGGCCGCTGACGCCCCTCAGGCCCTTTCTTCTTCCTCGCGTTATTTCGTGTTGACATTCAGTCCGGAATTCCTACATTTCTTTTTTAGGATAGCCTAACAAATTACTCCTGTGGAAAACCGCAGCACGGAAGACTACCTCAAGGCGATTTACCAGCTAGAACTGGACGGCAGGCGGGTCAGCACGACCGCGCTGGCGCATCGCCTTGCCGTCCGGAGCGCGTCGATCACCGGCATGCTTCAGACGCTGGCGCGCAAGAGACTGGTCCATTATGAGCGCTACCGCGGCGTTTCCCTCACCGTGAAGGGAAGAAAGGCTGCCCTGACCATACTCCGGCGGCATCGTTTGTGGGAGATGTTCCTGGTGCGATTCCTCGGATACTCGTGGGACCGGGTCCACGAAGAGGCGGAACGGCTTGAACATGTTACCTCTGGGGAACTGGAGCGGCGACTGGACCGGGTGCTGGGGTCCCCCGTGAGCGATCCGCACGGGGATCCGATCCCAAGTGCCCGGGGGAAGGTGCGACGGGGGAGTTCCAGGCGGCTTTCGGAGTGTCGGGCGGGCAGCCGCGTGATTATCCGGCGGGTCAGCGACCGGCGCCCCGATATCCTGCAGCATGTTGCGGCGATCGGGCTCAGTCTCGAACGGGCGGTGGAGATTTTGGAGAAACGAACGCATGACGGATCGATGAGGGTTCGTCTTGGAAGAAAGAGCCTTGCCGTGAGCCGGGAACTTGCCGAATCGGTGTATGTGGAAGGACAGAGAAAAAAGGGATGAACACCAAGCACTCTCCACAGGAACCATCACTCTCCGAAGTGCACCGGAGCGTCCGGATTCCGTGGAACGTCGGTTTCTTCAAACGGCTTCTCGCGTTTTCCGGCCCCGCCTACCTGGTAAGTGTCGGCTATATGGACCCCGGCAACTGGGCGACCGATCTCGAGGGGGGAGCGCGGTTCGGATACCAGCTCATCTGGGTGCTCCTGATGTCGAACCTGATGGCGGTTTTGCTGCAAACGCTCGCTGCGCGGCTGGGCATCGTAGCTGGCCGTGATCTGGCGCAGGTGTGCCGGGAGCATTATCCCCGGCCGGTGGCCAATACACTCTGGATTCTCTGCGAGTGTGCCATTGCAGCCTGCGATCTTGCCGAAGTGCTCGGAACCGCGATCGGTCTGAACCTACTGTTCGGTCTTCCGTTGATCTACGGTGTGATCATCACCGGGTTTGACACGATGTTGTTTCTCGTGATTCAGCATTTCGGCATCAGGAAGATGGAGGGCCTGATCCTGATTTTTGTCTCGACGATCGGCCTCTGCTTCGGAATCGAGGTTTTTCTTGCGCAGCCCGAATGGAGTTCCATGGTGCGGGGCTTCGTCCCGCATCTGAACGCCGAGAGCCTGTATGTTGCGGTAGGAATCCTCGGGGCGACGGTGATGCCCCACAACCTGTACCTGCATTCCGCGATTGTCCAGAGCCGCGCCGTTGAGCAATCTGATGCAGGGAAGCGCATCGCATGCAAGTACAACCTCATCGACACCGCGATTGCCCTGAATGCTGCATTCTTCGTCAATGCTGCGATCCTGATCGTTGCCGCGGCAGTGTTCTACAAGAACGGCGTGGTGGTGACGGAGATACAGCAGGCCTATGGACTGCTCACGCCCCTCCTTGGTACGACGCTGGCAAGCACGCTGTTCGCGGTCGCGCTGATTTCGGCAGGGCAGAGTTCCACGCTGACGGGTACGCTGGCCGGCCAGATCGTGATGGAAGGATTCCTCCGCTTTAAGGTCCGCCCGGTCGTTCGCCGTCTCATTACGCGAATGATCGCCATTATTCCGGCCGTCATCGTCATTGCGTGGAAAGGCAACGAGGGATCATACGACCTTCTCATACTCAGCCAGGTGATCCTGAGCCTGCAGCTCCCGTTTGCGGTCATACCGCTGGTTAAATTCACCGGCCGGCGGGATCTGATGGGAGAGTTTGCCAATCGTCTCTGGGTCAGGTTCCTTGCCTGGTGTGCCGCCGGGATCGTCGTCGTCCTGAACTCCATGTTGTTGTTCACGACGATCCAGAGATGGATCGAGAGCGCAGGACCCGGGGCGCTCTGGCCGTGGTTGACCGTCGTGCCCGGCGCCGCGGCAATTGCGCTTCTGCTGGTCTATGTCGCCCTGCCTGAAACCTGGCGCGGACGGATACCCGTACCCGGAGTGCCCGGTGAGGTGTCGCCGCTCCGCTTCGCAATGCCGCAGTACCGCCGCATCGGCGTTGCGCTTGACTATGGGATCAAAGATGCGACGGTGTTGTCCCATGCGCTGACACTGGGGAAGCACCATCGCGCGGCGCTGTATCTCTTCCATGTGGTTGAAGGCGTGGGAGGGCAACTCCTTGGCACCGACGCGGACGATGCGGAAGCGCGCGAAGACGCGGCGCATCTCGACCGGATTGCGAACCAGGTGCGGGCAGAAGGGCTCGAGGTGGTGACCGCCCTGGGGTACGGACGGGTGCCGAATGCGCTCGTGACGCTGGCAGGAGAGCAGAAGATTGACGTTCTGGTCATGGGAGGCCACGGTCACCGTGGACTGCAGGACATTCTCTTCGGGGCGTCAATATCAGAGGTGCGGCACAAACTGGAAATTCCGGTTCTGGTAATTCAGTGACCTTCTCGCGTACGCCTCTTTTTCGGGAAAGCAGCGTGCTCATGAAATACCTGCACCGGAACCTCGGAACCACGATCAGAGCTCTTCCGAATCTTCTGCACGGCTACAATATCTCTGTGAACCCCGAAAAACTGCGCCTCATTGATCGTGTGTTCAGCAGGTCCTGTCCAGAGGCGAAATCGTTCGCGGACCTTGGCGGTGTCTGGAAGGTCAACGCTGCCTATACGCGCTACTCGCTGGCCAGCTTTCCGCTCGATCGCGGAGTTCTGGTCGACACGGATTATCCTCCAGCCCTCCGGAAACGGCTGGAGAGAGAACCGCGCCTGGAAATCCTTTGTGCGGATTTTGCAGCAGAGGGTACCGTGAAGCGGGTGGGAAACGTTGATGTGATCTATCTTTTCGATGTCCTTCTTCATCAGGCCAACCCCGACTGGGATCAGGTCCTGGCCGCATATGCCAAGAACTGTCCGTGTGTTGTCATTTACAATCAACAGTTCGTTCTGAGCGAGGAAGCCGTTCGGCTTACCGATTTCCCTCTTCCCAAATACCTTGAACTCGCTTCGGGACGTCGCGAATTTGTGACGCATGTCTATACGCACGCAGATGAGATTCACCCCGTGTACGGCAAGCGATGGAAGGACATTCACAACATCACCCAGTGGGGGATCAGTGATACGGCGCTCCGTGCGGTGATGGCCCGGTTGGGCTATGAAGAATTGTATTATAAGAACTTCGGACGCTTTCTTGATCTGAAGGCGTTTGAGAATCACGCGTTCATCTTCAAGAAGCATTCAATGCGGGTTGACGGGTGACGCGGGATCCGACTCGATCGCGGGGGGTGTGTGCATCAGGTGTGGAAGGGGGGGTGATCGACGTTAGCGTTCTCCGAGGTTGTTTCCTTCCTCCAGAACTTTCTGGTACTCTTCCCTGTACCGCTTCACGGCGCGAAATATCGCGTCGGCAACCTTCATCTGTCCGCTCTCGGTCCGGATGAGCTTTTCGTCCTCGCGGTTGGAGATGAAGGCGGTCTCGATCAGGACGTTGGGCATGGATGGCCCGACGAGGACGACGTAGCCGGCCTGTTTCACGCCGCGGTTGCGAATCGGGGTGTTGCTGTCGAGCTCCTTCTGCACGAGATCCGCGAACTGCTCGCTGGCCTTTACGTGCGCGCTCCGGGCCATCGTGACGAGGATAAAATTTTCCTCGGTCAATTCTCTGTACCGCTCTTCGTATCCCTCTTCGAGTTCGATAACGGAATTCTCCCGCTCGGCGATGGCGATCGCTTCCGCGGTGCGCCCGGGCCCGAGCAGATACACTTCAAATCCGCGTGTGGGACTCGGTTTGCGTCTGAGCGAATTCGCGTGAACGCTGATAAAGAGCTTCCCGTTTGCCTCGTTGGCGATCTGACCCCTGCGGTAGAGTGCGACGAACCGATCGTCCTTCCTTGTGTACACAACCTTCACGCCCTTGAGATTTCGCTCGATCAGGTGCCCGAGTTTAAGGGAGATCCCCAGCGTGATATCTTTCTCTCTTGTGCCGGTTACCCCGATGGTTCCCGGGTCTTTTCCCCCGTGTCCGGCATCGATCACGATGACATCGAGGTTCCAGCGCTCGCGCTGTGACGCGAGGTCGTCCAGGATGTCTCGTTGTTTCGGTTCGGGCCTGACCTCCCGCCCGGGTGCAGAGGGAGGAGGGATGGTCTCCTTTTTCACGGCCGGGGACTTCTCTTCCGTAAGCGGTTTCGACACACTCCGGGGCGTTGAGTCGGGCTTCGCCTCGATCGCCGGCGGCTCCGGGGTCGGGACACTGGTTTCGGTGCCTTCCTTCCTGATCGCAATTAGCAGGTCGTTGGAGGAGTCGTCGCGCAGCAGGTCGGCGATGGCGATTTTCCCTTCCAGACGGAACGTGAGCTGAACTGCCGTAGGGGTCTGGACGGCGACGATCTGGCGGACGATTCCCGCCGGCCTGACCGCGTTGATTGTGGCGGTGTCTGCGTGGACTTCCGGGATCGTGACGTAGAGCCAGTTGTCCTGCCGGAGCCAGCTTTCGACGTCGGTGAGACGTCTGGCGGCCGAAACGCGGATCAGCATTCCATTCGTCTTCGTTTCCAGAGTAACAACGGGAACGTCGAATGGCACGGCGGGCGTGGCGCCGATCCTCAGGGAGCGTGTCTCCGGTTCGTAGGCAACCGGCATGTTCAGCAGGAGTTCGAGAGAGACCGCTGCAGATTCGAGGGGGAGAAAGAACGAGCCTGCGGCGAACACGACATCGCGGGGAAGCTGGAGAACAGACTGGCCGCCCTGGTGGGTCACGACCAGAAATGGATTTCCGGCGGTGACTTTCACCCGTGTTCCGGGGTGCTTGATTTCCAGCTTCCGGGTCTCCCTGTTCTCATAGCTATTCAGTCGTGCGATCTGAATCAGATCGTTGAGAGAAACATACGTGGTTGCCCCACGGCGGAATGATCCGACGACCGTCGTGCGGCCGCCTTCTTTTTCCAGGACCGCGCGTACGACATTTTCCTGTGCGAATGCCGGCACGGGGATGGCCAGGGTCAGCAGGACGACGCTGCACACCAGTCGTATGGAGGGGGGCAGGGGCATTCAGCGGTAGTTTGTGAATTGCACGGCGAATTCGAGTTCCGCACTCCGGATCAGGGCGATGACAGACTGGAGGTCGTCCTTCGCTTTTCCTGTCACCCGAACCTGATCCTCCATGATCTGTGCCTGAACACGAAGTTTGGTGTCCTTGATCATTTTGACAATACGTCTGGCGTTGTCTTTGTCGATGCCGACGCGGAGCGTCAGCACCTGGCGGACCGTGCTCCCGGCCGCCGGTTCGACGGGACCGAACGCGACGGCTTTGAGCGGCACACCGCGTTTGATCAATTTGTTCTGCAGGATGTCCACCACCGCTTTCATGCGAAAGTCGTCATCGGAAATCAGCGTAAGGGTTTTTTCCCTGGTGTTGAGATCGATGGTGCTGTGTGAGCCTTTGAAGTCGTACCGCTGGGTGATCTCCTTCCGGGCCTGATTGACGGCGTTGTCCACCTCCTGCAGATTCACCTCGGACACAATGTCAAACGAGAATGTCTCGGCCATGGTCAGCGAAACCTCAGGTGAACGAAGGCGTGCCAGAAGATTCTGATCAGTTCCCAGCGGGGGTGGCGCGTCTGCACAACGTACTGCTGCTGGACTTCCTGTTGGGCAACACTGTCGCGGGTGCTGATCTGGACGGTGAGGGGATACAGGCTCACGGTGATGTCTCCATGGTCCGTTTGGTAATCACAATGCAACGGCGGGCCAGCTCTGCAATCATGGTATTACCGGGAACGCAGGATTCAGGCGGAAGCACCCCGTGTTCCGTGATGACGCCCTGCCCCAGCATGCGCGCGATTACCGCCACCGGAAAGGCGGTGGTCCGCATCATTGCCGTCATCTTGGTCTCCGTGTCATAGTGATCGACACATTCGTAGGTGATCGTCGTCGGCACGCCGGACTTCCGTCCGGCGATAGTGGCGCGCAGGAGAACGACGTCGGGCTCTCTGAAATCGAGCTTCTTCCAGAGAAGGTCGATAAAGTATTCCCGGTGTGTTCGCAAGCTGGCGCCCGCCTGCAGTGGCTCGCTGGCGGCGAACCCGAGATCGAGCAGGGTTTTGAACTTCTCGCAATGCCCCGGATACCGAATCGTCTTATAGTCCAGGGTGCGCACTTTCCCCTGCAAGAGTTCGGGGAGGACGGAGACACCACCCGAGGTCGAAAACGCTTCGAGTGTTCCGAACGGCGGTGGAAACTCGATCGTCTCCAGTCCGGTGAGCGAGTCGACCTCCCGTACCCGTCCCTCGTGCAGGACGGTGGCGCGCTCGACATATTCGTTGATCAGCCCCTCCGGAGAGAACACAATTTGGTAATTCAACGGAGGGTGTGGATGCAGTGGCAGCCCGCCGACCCGGAGATGGATTGCGTCTGTCGCGTCCATCTCCTGAAATCCTGTCATTGCGAGGATATTCACGAGGCCAGGAGCAAGGCCGGCGTTCGGGATGATGGTGACGCCCCGGGCCGCTGCTTCCGCGTGCATTCCACGTTGCTGCAGTACAATATCGTTGTTTCCGCCGAGATCCACCATAGGGACCCGTGCATCAATGGCGGTGCGTGTCAGTTGCAGGTTGACTGCGTACGAGACAGCGGAAACAACGGCGGCGGACCCCCGGAGTGCGGCGTGCACCAGGCGGTCATTCCCGACATCAAGGGCCTGGGGAGTCACAGTCGGGCCGATTGCGCGTGCGGAGCGCGCTGCCGTGTCGAAGGAGACGTCGGCCAGTACAATCTGATCTTCCGGTCCCGCCTTCGCAAGATCATAGGCGACGGCGCTTCCCATCATGCCCGCACCGAGAACGGTATATTTCATCGCAGGTCCATGCTATTTGAGAATTTGTCCTGTCTCCCTGCTCCAGAAGAGGAGATCGAGCTCATCCATCGTGATTCCCACCGCACGGGCGAAACGCCTGAAGCGGTTTTCGATAGAACGGTAACGCCGGGGTGTCAGGGTCTTGGGCAGTGTTGCCAGGACGCCGTGGTTCGTCAGGTTTCTGAGGATATGCCGATCCAGAATTGCGAGATCCCGGTAGCCGATGTTCCGCAGGAAGTGCGACGCTTCTTTCCATCCAAAACCTCCCACATTCTGTACCAGCCAGGTGCGCTGATCGTTTCCGGACGCTCCGGTGGCGAGTCGCTCCGCCACCGCCGGAAAGTGTTCCCATGCATCGGCAAGGCGTGCCGCTTTCGTATTGTGGAACCGGACATAGTGTGTATTGCGGCGCAGGATCTCCGCGCTTCGCGCCGGCCTGTCGAAGCATCGTGCCTTGCGGAGCGCCTCGACGGCCGCGCCGGCGTGCACGGCGCTTGATTGTGGTGTCAGGAGGCAGTAGGCGAGTTCGTAGAAATGTTCTTCACGCGGGATTCGGCGGAACGCGTCCAGGCGGTCGCGTATTATGTGCTTCTTCTCCTCAAATTCCAACCGGAGCGTTTCGATATCGCGATAGCGTGTCTGCGTCATGCCAGCAGGATGCGAGCTCCCGCCCTGTTGAGGTTGCCGCGCACGCGAACCAATCCATCGCGTTCCAGCGCGCGGATCAGATTCCGGAGCCACGGCATCCGGATGCCCGAGAAATTCACGACCATTCCGGACCCGATCTGGCGCATTGTCAATCCGGCGCGGGAGGAACGGAGTGCTTCCACGATTCTTCCCCGGTAGATGCGGGTTGGAATTCCTGCGAATGATGGTTCCCGGCGTACCACAGCTCCAGCGGATTGTTTCATTGCCGTGCGGGAGCAGCAGAGGTCCGCGATGGGGCAGGAGGGGCATTTCGGCACGCGGGCGATACACACTGTTGCGCCCAGGTCCATCAGTGCCTGTGTCCAGTCGTATCCGCGTGCACGGGGGACAAGTGTTGTTGCCAGGGCCCAGACTTCCTTTTCGGGCCGTAGGTCCGCGGTCGTTTTCATGCGCCAGAACAACCGGGAGAAGACGCGGCGAATGTTCACGTCCACCACGGGGAGGTTCATCCGGTACACCGAGACCAGCAATGCGTGGGCCGTGTACTTCCCGATTCCCGGGAGGAGGAGGCATTCCCTGATGGTACGGGGGAGTTTCCCGCCGTGGTAGGCACAGAGCTGTCGCGCGAGGCGGTGAATCCGGACGGCGCGATTGTTGTACCCCATGCCCCGCCATGCGATGACGACCTCTGCCTGAGGTCCGGTGGCCAGCGCACGGAGGGAGGGGAATCGGCGGAGAAATCTCGGAAAGATCTGCAGGACCCGGCTTACCTGAGTCTGGTGGAGCATGATCTCGGCGACCAGAATGCGGTAGGGGTTGCGAATGTCGCGCCAGGGAAGCGTTCGGCCGTGCCGTCTGTACCAGTGGAAAATGGCGCGGACGGCGGCTTTCCGGTGTTCGTCAGAGCGGGCTCCCATCTTCCCTCTTCCGCCGCACCAGCAGATCGATGGCCTCATGGTTGCCGGCAAGGACATCCATTGTCTGGAGTTCTTCCGGCGTGACCCAGCGTATTTCCTCAAATGTTCTGTTGACGGGTTGACCGGTATAGTCGTGGACGAGAAAATAGGTGACCCGGAATGCGCCGTCCGTTTCTTGATGCGGACTGACTTCAGGATAGATCCAATCGTGAGTCAGGAGTGTACCGTTCGGCCGGGCATCGATGTCGAGCTCTTCCTTCAGCTCGCGAACGAGTGCCTGCTGTGCAGTTTCCCCCGTTTCGATTTTTCCGCCCGGGAACTCCCATTTCAGGGGATAGCGGACGGTTTTCTTGCGTTGACAGGCGAGAACGCACCCGTCGCGCAGAAGGATTCCTACCGCAACGTGTTTCATCGTCTTACGATACGGAAAAAGCAGGAAAGGGGAAAGAATGGAGAATTGAGAATGAATGAAACTATCAGCTGCGGGCGAGGCCGGGGATATCGGCTGCGGTAATTGTCCAGAATCCGTTCTCCATGTGGAGATGCAGGACGGCATCGCCGGAGGCGCTCACAGTGCGAAGGGTTTCTGCGTCGAGACCGTTCCAGGATACTCCTGCCCGGATGCTGGCCTCATCGCCCTGAACGGTGCAGGCGATGATGTCGGCTCTCCAGTCGAAGAATGTGGCCATGTCAGTGAGGAAGGTGAGGACGGTTCTGCGGAGTTGTTCTGCGGGTGAGGGGTCATCCGTCTGTCGCGAAGAAGTTTCGACGGGAATCAGACTCAGCAGAACGGACTCGTTGCGTTCGAAAATGGCCCGGAGAAAATCCTCCGCGGTCCAGCTGGCTTCCCGGGCGGGATCCGGGTGGAACTCGTCGTAGAGAAAGCTGAGGGTCAACCCGTCGATCCGGAGGTCGGCAATCTTCTGCGCGAAGATCTCTTCGGTAATGAAGCGGTAGATTTCGGGGTCGGAAAGATCCCGTCCGAAGCAGATCTCGATATTGTTGCAGCGCAGGATTTCAAGAAGGCGATCCATTTCCCCCGGGAGATCTTCCGGGGGGATTTCTCCCAGCGGTCGTACGGGCGGGTCCCCGACATAGCGGCGGACGCTTATCTGGGCGGCCCCGTCGAACTGCCGCTCGAATTCCTCGATTTCGTGCAACCAGCGCGACTCAATTTCCGGCGGAAGGGCGTGGTCGCCGCCACGAAACTCGGCTCCGTACTTTTCCCGGAGCTCTTCCCGCTTCGCCTCATTGAGTGCGCGCTGTATCCGCTCGTTCTCACCGGTCATGGTGCTCTCCCGTGTCTCGTGGGAACGGTGTCTTTGATAGTGATACACGGGAATCGGTTTTTTTGCGACCCTGAATTGCAGGAATGGCGTTTCGGTCGTGGCGGGGGGGGAACTACGGGCTGGTGCGAACGTAATTCACGAAGGTGAAGCCGGTGTGCACTTCGCGGAATGTTTCGCGGAAGCGGGCGGCGAGAAGGTGCTCGAACGGGGGGAACAGGGTATCTCCCTCGACTTCGTCGTCAATCAGGGTAAGGAAGAGCTCGTCCGCCCGGTCCAGGAGTGCTTCATAGAGCCGGCCGCCGCCGATGACAAACACCTGTTCGTCGTTCTTCACTGCTTCGAGTGCGTGGTCCAGGCGACGATAGGACTCGACTCCGGGTATCTCCCGTGAACTGATCACCACATTGCGCCGGTGCGGAAGGGGCCGGCCGATGGACGCATAGGTTTTCCGTCCCATCAGCACGGTCCTGCCGGAGGTGAGGTGCTTGAAACGTTTGAGATCATCCGGGATATGCCAGGGGAGCGTGCCCGCTTTGCCGATCACACGGTTGCGGGCGATGGCGGCAATAAGGGCGAGCCTCACACTGCCACCTCAAATTTGATGGCGGGCCAGGGATGATAGTCGAGGATTGTGAAATCCTCGAACGTGAGTCGGTCGATCGGTTTTTGGGCGATTTCGAGCCTGGGAAGAGGCCGCGGCGTCCGCAGGAGTTGCTCCCTCAGCGCGTCGACATGGTTGACATAGACGTGCGCATCGATGATGGTATGGCTGAAAAGCCCGAGCGTGAGTCCTGCCTCCTGGGCGAGGATTTGCGTGAGCAGAGCATAGGCAGAGAGATTGAAAGGAATGCCGATGGCGACGTCTCCGGAGCGCTGGGTCAGATGGCAGCTGAGGCGCCCGTCCTGCACGTTGAACGCGAAGGTGTAGTGGCAGGGGGGAAGCTTGCTGTTGAGGGCATTGCCCGGTTCCCATGCGGTAACCACCATGCGTCGGGAGCTGGGATCCGTCTTCAGGAGATTGAGAACCCGCCCGATCTGGTCGATTTCCTCCACCTCATACGCTTCTGTTTCCCTGTTCCAGCGGGCGCTTGGAAACCGCCGCCAGTAGCGTCCGTAGGCGGTGTCAAGATTGCCGTTCTCGTCGGCCCACGCGTCCCAGATTTTGGTATGCTGGCGGAGATTGCGGATGTGGTCTTCCCCCGAAAGATACCAGAGGACCTCGTAGAGCATTGCGCGGAAGTTTACCTTCTTCGTCGTGAGCAGGGGAAAGCCCTTGCTGAGGTCCACCCGGTAATGCTCGGAAAACAACGAGATCGTATCGATGCCTGTCCGGTTCTTCTTGAGTGCTCCGTGGGTCAGAACCCGGCTGGCGAGGTCGAGGTATTCACGCATGCCTGCTGTTCACTCCGTGGCTTCCCGTGGAACTATGATACCAACCCGGGCAGGAAAAAGCAACGCATCGTTGCCGGATTACCGCAGGACCCCGCGTCGCAGTGTTGTGAGCGCGGCGGCAAAGGAAAAGAGCAGGAAGAGAGCAAAGGCGGCGACCTCGAGGAGTACGATGACGGTCTCGCCGGTTCCGACCGTGGCGTAGCGGAGTCCGTCCGTGTGCCAGGTCATCGGATTGGCGAAAGCGATAACCCTGAGCCAGACAGGGAGGTCGTGGACCGGGTAGAACATGCTGCTGGCAAACATCAGGACGAAGTACGCAACGTTTATAAACGTATTGAACATATCGTTCCGTCGGATGCGCAGGGCGAACGTGGCAAGGAAGAAAAACCAGGCTGCCGTGCCGAGGACAATCCCTGCCAGGACAAAGGGGAGCTGTCCCCAGCGCAGAGGGATATCCAGAAGCAGAACGCCCAGGACAATGGTGAGGGTCCCCTGCACCAGAGAGAGCAGGCTGTTGAAGAGGATCTTGCCGACGAGAAACTGCGATCGGGTCATCGGATAGGTGAGGAATTCGTAGAAAATCCCGTTGTCGCGATCCACGAAGAATCCGTAGGAAGTATTGATGGCGATGCCGAAGCATGCCATCGCAAGGACACCGGAGAGGAAGAATGCGTTGTAGGGCATCGTTCCTCCTTCGACGGTGATGCCTCCGGAGAAAGCGCGATTCAGACCGATGCCGAAGAGCAGCAGGTACGTCAGGGGCATGAAGAGATCATAAAACAACCAGGTCAGGCTGGTGGTTCGGATCCGGTACTCCCGATACATCACGGCAAGGATCATGTTCATCTGGTGTGTCCCTGTTTCTCCGGACCGAGAAGCTCGAGAAAGACGTCCTCGAGGGTTGCGCTTCGCACTTCGAGGTGCAGCACCTGCTCGCGGCGGGCGATATGAACAAGATCTTCGAGGGCGGAGAGGTCGGTCGATCGCACTGTTGCTTCGACGGTGGTGTGTGCGTGGGAGAACCGCACCAGCGGAAGCCGGCGAAGATCGTCGAGAAGCGAGGACGAGAGTGTCTCGAAGACGATGGTCACGTCGAAGGCCCCCGCCACGAGGGACTTGATTTTTGGGAGATCGCCGATCGCAACGCAGTGTCCGCGGTCGATAATCGCGATGGTGTCACAGAGTTCCTCGGCTTCCTCCAGGATGTGTGTGGTGAGGACTATGGTGCGTCCGGCGCGTGCCTGCTGGCGGATCGCATCGAGCGTCGCCCGCTTGTTGATGGGATCCATGCCGGTGGTGGCCTCATCGAGGAACACGAGCGGTTTGTCGACCATGAAGACTTTGGCGACCTGGACCCGGCGTTTCAGGCCGCCGCTCAGGTCGATGACTTTCTGGTTGCGATAGTCTGTCAGACCGAACTGTTCCATCACCTGCGCGATGCGTCCGGAGATCTCCTGACGGGGAATGGAGTGAAAGCGGGCGTAGGTGTCGAGATTGTCGGCAACGGAGAGATAGATCTCCACGGCGTTTTCCTGAAGGACGACACAGAGATGCTTCCGGATGTCGGTGGGGTTCTTTCGAACGTCGTACCCGAGCAGAGTGACTTCTCCGCTTGTCGGAAGGAGAAGTGTCGTCAGAATCCGCAGGAGCGTTGTTTTCCCGGCCCCGTTTTTCCCGAGAATGCCGAAGATCTCTCCGCGCCGCACCTGGAGGGTTAACCCGTCAAGAGCGCGGACCGGCGGGGCGGAGCGTGGGTGGTAGATTTTGACGAGGTTCTGTATATCGATGGCGACATCGTTCGCGTACATGACCGGAAAATGTATCAGGATCTCAAGGGAGAATCAAGGAATCTGCGTCATTTTCAGCTGTTTTAGGCTCAGATAGCGGTGAGAGGATGGGCGAGGCTACCGTGTGGGGCTGCAACAATATGTCCGCCAAGTCGTACAAAATAAAGGAGTTACGTGGCACCTGAAAGCCCGAACCGAGTAGGAGACATGAGTCATGCGCAAGGCATTGAGCGTCGCGACATGGGCGGTGGTGTGCGCCTTTGGTGCGCTTGCCGGGGAAAAGCAGATCGTTTCACTGAGGAACTTCTGTGACACGGAATTGCAATCGGCAGGAATCGAGCTTCGTCAGCCGGCGGAGGTACACATCAAGGCTCTCGGTGGAGGAGGAGACCAGGGGTGGACCTACAAGAGCGATCAGGTATTTGCGTACGGCTGGATCATCAATGCCGCAACGCGAGACCTTGTGTGGAAAATGACCACCGGGAATACCCGTCGCTCCGGTGATGATCTCGTATTTGACGGGACAGTGAGTCTTGCTCCGGGGAGTTATGAGGTATATTTCACCGCGTACGCGTTTGCCTATAACACCACGTTTTCCCATTTCAATGTCAACATCGATCACCGGAACAAGAGTCTCTTCGGCGAATCCGAAAAGAAGCGGAACTTCTTTTCCTGGTTCAAAGACTGGTTTTCGAATGACATCGGAAAGAGCTGGAAGAAGCGGTGTGAGGGATGGGGCATGGAGCTCCTGGTGGACCAATCCGTTGCACAGCAGGCAGGGGTCTTCACGCCGCCGAAGCGCTCGCCGGAAATTGTGTTGCAGGTAACGGAGGTCGGCGATAACGCCTATGTCCGCAAGGGCTTCACTCTTGCGGCTGCGACGACCCTCACCATCTATGCGCTCGGGGAGCGGACAGCGGAATGGGCGGACTACGCCTGGATTCAGGATGCCGCCTCCAACGACAGAGTCTGGCAGATGCAGGATGACGCCAGGCCCGCCGGTGGTGCACGCAAGAATCAGAAATCTCTCTCCACACTCACTCTGGAACCGGGTGACTATACGCTTACCTATGTCTCCGACGGAAGTCACTCGGATGCGGACTGGAATCAGGAACCGCCGGACGACCCCTTCTTCTGGGGTGTCACACTTTCCATCCCGGACGGGAAGGAGCGCAGGAACTTCAAAGAACGGCCGGTGGAGGACTTCAAGAACATCATTGTGCAGATCACGCGTGTCGGCGATAACGAATCCCGCTCAGAAGGGTTCACGCTGAAACAGGATGCCAAGATACGGATCTATGCGATCGGCGAGCGGAGCAACGAGCGTCGCCAGATGTCGGACTATGCGATGATCCTCGACGCGAAAACACGTGCAAAGGTCTGGACGATGGACGTCGATCGCACCACGCATGCCGGAGGGGCCTCCAAGAATCGGATGATTGATGAGATCATCACCCTTCCGCGGGGGAGCTATGTGGTTACCTATCAAACCGATGACTCGCATGCGTATGACGACTGGAATGATGATGCCCCGTTCGACCAGGAGCATTATGGCGTGACGGTCATGGGCGCGGGGGAGAAATTTGTCGCCGGGATTGTCGGGAAGTACGTGGAGGAAAGGGACAAGAACATTATTGCGCAGCTGGTACGGATGGGGAACGACGAAGACCGGTCGGAGCGCTTCGCGCTGGAGAAACCCTCACGGTTGAGGATCTACGCAATAGGGGAGGGGCAGAACAGGGAGATGTACGACTACGGATGGATTGAAGACGCCAAGTCGGGGAATGTGGTGTGGGAGATGACCTATGCGATGACGTTTCACGCGGGAGGGGGGAGGAAGAACCGGTCGGTGAACACCACCATCCTCCTGGACAAGGGTGAGTATCGTGTCCACTGGGTCAGCGATGATTCGCATTCGTACGGTGAATGGAATGTGGACCCGCCTGAAGATCCGCAGTACTGGGGCATCACGCTGTACCGGGAAGACACATCACTGCCGCTTCCGCCGTCCACGGCACCAATTGTTCCTCATCCTGCGATCCCGCCGCCTCCGCGGGGAAGGAAATGACGTTCCTTCATAATCTCTTGATAGAACCGAGCGCTCTCCTTCTTCGAGAGCGCTCGCCATTTTCCCGGATCGAGTCCCTCCAGCGTCAGTGAGGCGATCTGCATACGCACCAAACGAAGCGTCGGATGCCCGACGGCGGCGGTCATCCGGCGCACCTGCCGGTTTCTCCCTTCGTACAATGTCAGCTCCAGCCATGCTGTGGGAACGTTTTTTCGGAAGCGGATCGGGGCAGTGCGCGGCGGCAGTTCCGGGTCACCATGCAGGAGCCGCACCTCCGCGGGGTGCACCTTTTTTCCGTCAAGGGCGATTGACCCGTTTGCGAGCGTGCGCAGAGCGGCCCGGTCCGGGACGTGTTCCACCTGCGCGAGGTATATTCGGGGATGACGAAACCGGGGAGTGAGCAGGTGGTATTTTAGGTTTCCATTGTTGGTCAGGACAAGAAGGCCTTCGCTCTCTGCATCGAGCCTTCCCACGGGATAGACGTCGGGGGGAAAGGGGCCAAAGGAAGCGAGCGTACGGTGGCGCCCCGGGTGGATTCCCTCTGAGAATTGTGAGAGGACATCAAAGGGCTTGAAAAAGAGAATGACCGTCAGCGGGTTCTGCTGCATGTCGGAATGTACGATTTGGAATCACCAGAGACAAAGGGAGCGCGTTGCTTCTTCCGAAGCAAATTTCTACTTTCTTTCCATCACTATAGAAAGATGTCACGCATGTCCACAACGCGACGCGATTTCCTGCGGCGTGCATCGGCTCTGGGGGCCGGTGCGCTGGTGACCGGCACGGTTCCCGATCTTCACGCCTCCGTTCTGTCGGCTTCCGGAGGGCCCATCGTTATTGCCAGTGGCAACGGGCTTCAGGCCGTGACCAGGGCGATGGAGATGATTCGCGGCGGGGCGGATGCGCTTGACGCCGTCGTTGCCGGGGTAAATCTTGTGGAAGATGATCCGAATGACCACAGCGTTGGCTACGGGGGGCTGCCGAACGAGGAAGGGGTGGTGGAACTGGATGCGGCGGTCATGCACGGTCCGACGCACCGCGGGGGTGCAGTGGCCTCGTTGAGGAATATCAGGAATCCCTCGAAAGTCGCACGCATGGTCATGGAACGGACGGACCATGTCCTGCTTGTGGGGGAAGGAGCTCTCCGGTTCGCGCGGGCGCATGGTTTCCAGGAAGAGAATCTCCTGACGGACGAGGCCCGCCGTATCTGGCTGCAATGGAAAGAGACCATGTCGATGAAGGACGACTGGTTGCCGCCGCACGACCAGAACACCGCGGAAAGCGAAATCGGCGAACTCCGCCTGCGCCGCGCGGATTTGCGTGAGGGTGCCGGGGCCGAGCGGCTGACCGGAACCGTTCACTGCAGCGGGCTCGATCTGCGTGGCAATCTCTCCTGTGTTACGACGACCAGCGGACTTGCCTACAAGATCCCGGGCCGGGTTGGAGACTCGCCGATTCTGGGTGCAGGTCTCTACTGCGACAACGCGGTCGGATCCGCGGGTTCGACCGGGAGGGGAGAGGCCAACCTTCAGAATTGCAGCAGTGTGATGATTGTGGAGTACATGCGGCAGGGAAAATCGCCGGAAGAGGCCTGTCTGGGGGCATGCAAGAGAATTACCGATCACACCGTCATGCGGCGCCTCAAAGACGAGCGTGGCAGGCCGAATTTCGACGTGAGATTCTACGCAATCAACGCAAAGGGGGAGTTCGGCAGTGCGGGAATCTGGAGTGGGGGGAACGTCGCAGTGGCGGATTCCTCCGGTGCCCGGCTGGTGCCCCTGGCTTATCTCTTCAAACGTGAGCAGAAGTAAGAACAGCATACAACGGGGCGGCCATTGCGCCGGCCGTTTTTTTCTCGGGCTGATAATGAGCGTTGGGGGACAGCAGGGAGGTGCGCAGGATTTTGTGCGGCGCGAGGGGAATGCGCTGTACGCAGGAACGGAGCGGTTTCTCTTTACCGGTACGAACGCCTATTATCTTCCCTTTGCGGTGACGTACGGCGATTCAACCGCCGTTAATGAGGTGTTGGATGCGGCGCGCGGGATGGGAATGACCGTGCTGCGCACGTGGGCCTTTCACGATTCGCCTGACAGCAATGATCCCGGCGTCTTCCAGTTCCAGCCCGGTGTCTTCAACGAACAGGGGCTGCGCGGGCTGGATGAGGTTGTGGCCAGGGCGCGCGAGCGGGGGATCCGACTGCTCCTTCCTCTGGTCAACAACTGGGACGACTACGGCGGCATGAATCAGTACGTCCGCTGGCGGCAGGAGTCCGGTGCGGCGGGTGCTCCGATGGGTCGCCGGTATGGCGATGTCGAAGTTGGCGAAGTGGTCGACAACGGTAAAGGGGAACGGTACCGGGTTGCGTTGTCGCCAACGGCGGGTCATGATGATTTCTACACCGACCCGCTCATCCGCGGATGGTTCAAGCAGTACATCGCCATGCTTCTGCAGCGGGTAAATACGGTCACGGGTGTGGCGTACCGTGATGACCCGGCGATCTTCGGATGGGAACTGGTGAATGAACCCCGCTCGTCCGACCGAACCGGGCGCATCGTCACCGCATGGCTGGAGGAAATGGCGGCATTTACGAAATCGATCGACCCCCGCCACCTTGTGGGATCGGGAGAAGAAGGCGGGGATGTCAGTCCGGCGTCGTATTCCGCTGCTGTGCACGATGTTCCTTCATGGTTGTTCGACGGTACCGCAGGTGTCTCGTTCATGCGGAACACCGCATTGGCGAACCTTGATTTTGCTTCTCTTCATTTGTATGCTGAAAGCTGGAGCATCCCGGCGGCGGCAGGAAACTCCTGGATTCGTGACCATCTACGCGTGGCGGAGGCGGTGGCGAAGCCGCTCGTCGTGGGGGAGATCGGTGCGCGGGTGGGGCGGGCACAGGCGTTCGAGAGCTGGTTGACCACGGCGCTGCTCGGGGGTGCTGCGGGTGTGCTGGTGTGGCAGTTGCTCGATCAGCATCGGGAGGATTCGGAAGGTTTTGGATTTCACTGCGGAGACGACCCCAGCTGTGCCGTGTTGCGCACCATGGCGGCGCTCTTCGCGGAAAAGGCGTCCCGGGGATCATTGCCGGTTCCCGGAGCCTTGCGGTTGCTTCCGAACTATCCGAATCCGGCGAGCACCCAGACCATCCTTGCCTACGAGCTGCCGTGGGATGCGAGGGTGATTCTCGAGGTCTATGATCTCGGCGGATCGCTGGTGCGCACGGTCGTCGATGACTGGCAGAGTACAGGTTTGCGCAAGGAACTCTTCAGCGGCGAGGGGCTTGCCAGCGGTGTGTACCTGTACCGGGTTCGTGCCACGGCGGTGGACGGGGGGGAGCAACGAACGGCATCAGGAAAGGTTACCATCCTCCATTGAAAGGAGCTGGATGATTCTTTGGCTACAACGTAGTGCCACTCTTCTTCTCATTGTCTGTTCTTTTCTTCCGGCGATCGGTGTCGGCCAGCCGTACCGGGTAGACACCCTTGCACGGGCACCGCAGTCGCAGTACCCGGTGGCCATAGCTTTCGTGCCGGGAGAAGAGGGACGGTTCTTCTTCACAGAGAAGCGGAGCGGTCGCATCCGCCTGTTCAACCGGGGCTTGAGGCAGGAGCCATTTGTCTTTGCCGCGGTGGAAGACGAAGGTGAGCAGGGAATGCTGGGGATTGCCGTGCACCCCGGTTATCCAGGGGATCCGTTTGTCTACGTGTTTTATACCCGCATCATTGACCGCTCGAATGTCGTTGTCCGGTATCGCGATTCAAGCGGGGTGGGCATCGACCCGAAGATTATCCAGATTATTCCCCGTCAGGACGACGGGAGTTCCAACAACGGCGGTGCACTCCATTTTGGTCCCGACGGCATGCTGTACGTCAGTGTCGGGGACTACGGCACGAATCCCGCCGATGCTCAGGACATCATTTCGCCGCGAAACTACCGCGGGAAGATCCTCCGGCTGAATCCCGACGGATCGACGCCCGTGGATGGTCCCATTGCCGGCCGGCCATTCTGGTCTTACGGTCACCGCAACCCGACCGGATTCACATTTGACGAAGCGACCGGTGTCCTGTACTGTGTGGAGGGGGGACTGGGTATGCGCAACCAGGTCTTTGCCGTTCCGCGTGGCGCAAATCTGGGATGGTCTTCCGACTATTCGGGATCCGGTGCGACGGTCGCACCCTTCTACACATTTCCTTCCGGTCTCCAACCGGGTCTGACAAGCATTATCGTGTACCGTGGCAGGGGTTTTCCCAGGCTCCGCGGGAAGTTCTTACTCGGAGGATATGCGAATCCGACCATCTGGGTCGGACCCCTGGATGCACGAGGGGATTCCCTGGTTCTCGAGCCGTTCTTCCGATCGAATGTGGGGTATGCGGATATCCAGATTGCACCCGACGGCGGGATCGTTTTTACGAACGGTCCATATCTCTCGAGCAGAATTCTGAAACTCACACCGGTCAGCCCCGGGTTTCTCTCCGCACCGTCTCTTCTCGGCATTGAGCGGCTGGAGTACACGTACACACCCGCGTTCTCCGGTACGCCGCCCTCGTTCAGGCTGATCGAGGGTCCCCCGGGGATGGTTGTAGACTCTTCGACGTGGACACTGCGCTGGACTCCGGTATGGTTTCCCGCCACCCATGGGAAGGTCGTCGTGCACATCCGCGCCGAGAACGGCGCGGGGTTTGCGGACCAGCGCTACACGATTGACGTGGTGAATGTGAATGATCCACCCTCTCCGTTTGCGCTTCTCGAGCCGGCCGACAGGGCAGTCGGGACCTTCCTGGAGGAGGATCCGGAGATCACGTTCCGGTGGCAGGCTTCCACCGACCCTGATGGTGATACGCTCCGCTACCGTTTTCAGGTTGATTCCACCGAAACATTCACGGGACCGTTCGTGTGTGACACTCTTGTTATGGCCGACTCTGTTCATCGGGGTCTTCCGAGGCGTACGGGGGGATATTTCTGGCGGGTGACTGCGCTGGACGGTGTGAACGTGACTCCGGCGGGTTCCTCTCCGCGGCGGTTGTACGTCAACTATGTGACACCACCCCTTGCCCGTTCGGAGCGTGACAGGGCACGCGAGCCGGTTCTGGAGCAGAATTTCCCGAATCCCTTCAATCCCTCAACGAGTATCAAGTACACGCTTCATCGTCCGGGCTACGTCCATCTGGCGGTGTACAATCTTCTGGGTCAGGAGGTTGCGCTTCTTGTGGATGGTGTTCAGGCGCAGGGGACATATGAAGCGGAATTCGCGAAGGTGGATCTTCCCAGTGGGGTGTATTTTTATCGCCTGCAGGCGCCCGGGGTATTCGAGACCAAGAAGATGGTTGTTGCGCGATAAGGTATCAGGGGTAATAAAGAAGCGGGAGGCAAAAACGCCTCCCGCGCGTGTTTTTGGGGGAGAGAGTTCTTACTTCTTCTCGGCCTTCTTCTCCATCTTCTCGGCCTTCTTCTCCATCTTCTCGCCCTTCTTCTCCATCATTTCTCCAGCCTTCGCCTTCTTCTCCGCGGCCTTTTCCATCGTCTTCGCGGCCTTTTCGTGGCCCTTCTTCTCCATCTTCACGGCCTTCTTTTCCATCTTCGTTGCCGCCTTTTCCTTCATCTCGCCCTTCTTCTCCATCTTCTGTGCGGCCTTTTCCACCTTCTCGGCCTTCTTCTCCATCTTTTCAGTGGCCTTTTCCTGAGCGACGGCGGCTGTGAACTGGGCGCCGACAAATGCGACAACCACGACGAGGGCCAGAATTCCCAGCAGGTGTTTCATGGTGTTTCTCCTTCCGTAAAGTGTATGGGGCATGTGGTGCAGCAAATCTATCAGAGGGGTGGTTCAAAAGCAACATTTTCAGGATGAAAATTCATTCATCAGCGGCTTCTTTTTATTACCACCAGCGTACGATCATCCGAATATTCCCCGTTGCGGCAGTAGGTCTGCACCTCCTGCAGAATGTAGTGGCAGATCTCCTTGGGGGACTTCGACTTATGGAGTTTGAGAAGGCTGACGAGGCGTTCTTCGCCAAAGAGCTGCCGGTTTTCGTCGGGGGCCTCCGTGATCCCGTCCGTGTAGAGGAGGAGAATATCACCCTTCCGCATGATGGTGAAATCGGCCCGGTATTTTTCTCCCGGGAAGGGTCCGATGATCTGTCCTGTGGCCCGGAGGCGATCGGCTTCATCCGTCGCGGCCCGGAGAATGATCGGCGTGCTGTGTCCGGCATTCACGTACAGGATCAGGCCGTTGTCGGAGTTCAGGATCTCCGCGTACACCATGGAGATGAAATGCTCGGGGGTGAATGTCCGGTTGACGAGCTGGTTCACTCTTCCGATCAGCGTGCTGATCTTTGTATTGAAGCTTATTCCCATCCGCAGAGCGCCGGACACATAGAGCGCCTGCGCCGCCGCAGACATTCCTTTGCTTGCGGCATCGGCAATGACCACTCCGAGCCGGTCGCGGTCTTCCGGCGCTTCGAGGTAGTCGAAGAAGTCGCCACCCACGATGCGGTCTGCGATGGAGACGCCATAGATGTCGTACTGGAAGAACCGGAGTTCATGAACGGGGAGAATACTTTTCTGGATCTCGCGTGCTTTATCAAGATCGGCCTGAAGGATTTTGGCCTTCGACTCGAATTTTCGGTTTCTGAGTGCTGAGGTCAACGCGCTGCCGATGATATTGAGCGCGTAGGTCATGTGATCTTTCAGATAGTCCGCGTTAACAGCAAACACATACTGATAAACCGGTTGTCCCTTCCAGGAGAGCTTCTCCCCCACGCCAGTTGCGGAATAGAGGCGTATCCCCTTTTTCTGCAGGTAGCGGTTGGTCTCCGTGGCGACGAGCGTCCCTTTCCGGGGAAGCTGCAGAAAGATCGGGTTGTCGGCGACGCGGAGCCGGAAATTGCGATCGATGGATTCAATTTCTCCATACTGTCGGAGCAGGCGATAGGTCCCGTTGGCCGCATCGAACTTCCAGATCCGCCCCCCCTTGATGGCGATCTCTTCCTTCTGGATGATATTTTCCAGCACATGGCCGAGCAGTTGTTCGTCGGAGGCGAACTTCTGCTCGCTGAGCGATCTGATGGTATTGTAGAGTTTATGTTGGTCCATAGAGTATCAGTGCCTTGTGAACAGGAAGAAGGCGCCCAGGGCGATCAGGAGCATCGGGAGGATCAACCCTCCCTCGGACAGGAACGCCAGGAAGACCGCGGCGGTTCCGAGGAGAATCATGGCGGTATGGAGGACGCCCCGGTCGCGTTTGTCGAAGAGATACTGCAGAAGAAACCCCACCCCCGGAGCGGCGATGAAGACCGGCCAGAGGGAACGCATATGCCACCATCCCTCGAGAGAGCAGTAGAGAAAGAGGCTGCCAACAGTCGTGAGCACGCCTGCAGGGATCAGAAAGCCGGGCCTCGATCGGTCGGCGAGAAACCCCGCGAAGAAAGCCAGGCCGGTCAGGAGAACGATGAGCGCCCAGATATCGCGCATCCGGAGATCCGTGATATTCGGGAGGAGCAGAATCAGGCCGAGGCCTATCAGCAGGATGCCCGGAAAGAGCGGGCGGCGGTCGGTGGTCATGGCGCCTCCGTTAGTGGTGATATATCTTTTCTCCGGCGCGCACCGCGACGGAGAGATGATCCTCCTGCCGGGGAATCGCGCAGGAGTACATGCTGCTGTATGCACAGTACGGGTTGTAGGCCTTGTTCAGGTCGATCACATAGCGATGGGCGGGGTCGGGAAACTCGAGTCCCACGTCGACATAGCGGCCGACGCCGTACGTTTCGTGGCCCGTGGTCGCATCGGTGAACCAGACGCTCAACTGATCCCGGTAGAGAAGGTACCGCTGGCCATCGTAGGGGGTAAACTTGTACACGTTCAGGCGGCATTGCGCCGGTTTCCCGTCCCCGTCCGGCAGCACCAACTCGAAGTACCCGTACCTCAAATTTCGCCGCTCTTCTCCGCGGGTTCCCATGACGACAACCGTCTCGGGGCTTTCGTAACGATGCAGCAGAGAGGTCGCCCGGAATGCGGGGTCGATCGGGAACCATCGGATGCCGTCATACGTGATGGTCGTATCTCTCCTGAACGGTGACCCGGGATCTCCGGTGAAGAATTCGTCGACGGATGTCCGGTGCTTCAGGTTGTCCTGGACGATGGCCATGCTGTCCGCCGCGCTGATCGCGGGGAATTTGGGCCGTTCCGCGCAGGAGGAGAGGAGCCCGAGAACGATGAGAGGGAGAGATAATTTCACGAAACCAGGAACTCCTTCATCATGAGGATCACGTAGGTCTGCTCGTCTGCGGTGAGTGCAGGGTAGATCGGGAGGCGGAGCAGGCGTCCGCTGACGGATTCGGTCACCGGAAAATCGCCTTCGGCATAGCCGAGAGTACGTCCCACGGGCGAGAGGTGGAGAGGGAGGTAATGGAATGTGGTCGTTATCCCCCGGGACCGGAAGAACTCAATGGCACGGCTCCGCGTCGTGGCATCGTTCAGGAGGACGTGATAGATGTGGTGGTTTGTCGCCGTTTCCGCCGGGAGTGTGGGGAGGGTCAGGAGGCCCCGCGAGGCAAGAGGAGCGAATTCTTCGTTATAGCGTTCATAGATCGCCCGGCGCGCTGCCTGGATGGCATCGCGTTTCGCGAGCTGGCTGAGGAGCATCGCCCCTACGGTATCGGGAGGAAGAAAGCTGCTGCCGATGTCAACCCAGGTGTATTTGTCCACAAGTCCCTGCAGAAATTGTTTCCGGTTGGTCCCTTTTTCCCGGATGATCTCGGCACGCTGGAAAAATTCTTCGTTGTTGGTGACAAATGCGCCGCCTTCGCCCGTGGAATAGTTCTTGGTTTCGTGGAAACTGAAGCATCCCATGTCGCCGATCGTGCCGACTGCCCGTCCCCGGAAGGAAGCACCCACGCCCTGCGCGGCGTCTTCAATGACCATCAGGGAGTGCCCCCGGGCGATCTCCAGGATCCGGTCCATCTGCGGGGCAACCCCGGCATAGACCACGGGAAGAAGGGCCCGTGTGGCCGGTGTGATACGTGCCTCCATATCTGAGGGATCCAGGGTGAGCGTGTCCCGGAGAATGTCGGCGAAGACCACGGTTCCGCCTGCGCGGAGGATGCAATTGGTTGTTGAAACAAACGTAAAGCTCGGCACGATCACCTCTTCACCCGGCTTGAGCCGGAGGACCATCATCGCAAGTTCCAGGGCATGCGTACAGGAGGTGGTAAGGAGTGCATGGCGTGTCCGGAGCATGGCGGCGAACTGTTCCGATGCGGCTCTGGTCCGGTCCCCATCTCCCACGATCCTGCCGCTCCTGATTGCGTCGCGCAGGGCTTCCTCGTCCAGGGAATCGTACAGGGGCTTATGGAATGGAATCTGCATGGGGCTACAGTGTCCGGTAGACTTCTTCCACCCGTGCCACCATCACGGATGCGTGGAAACGTTCTTGAAACAACGCCGCGGATTCCCCGCCCATGGTTTTTCGCAGCGCAGGATCACGGATCACCCGTAGGAGTGCCTCGGCCAGCGCGCGCGGATTCTCCGGTGGAGTCAGAAATCCCGACTTCCCTTCTCGGACCATAGCGGCAATTCCGCCGACGTTGGTACAGACGACAGGGAGTCCGGCGCCAAGGGCGCGCAGAATGGCGATGGGGAACATTTCGGCGGCAAGTTCCAGTGAGGAATGACAGTAGATGTCGAACCCGGGATAGATGTTCTGAAGATTATCCCGGAATCCGAGGAAACGGACCGCATGTTCGATACCAAGTGTACGTGTCTGGCTGAGGAGTGTTTCGTACAGTTCCCCGTCGCCCACGATGGGGAAAAGGACATCGGGTGATTCCTTCACGACGCGGGCGATGGTCTCAAGGAGAACAGTGTGGCCTTTGAACGGAACGAGCCGCGCAACGTTGCCGATGACCACCGTGGAGTCCCTGACGTTCCATTCCGCGCGGATGGCGGCGCGGGATTGCGCATCGTGCTCCGGTGTCTCGCTTTCGATGCCGATCGGGACGGTCGTAATCCGTGCCGGCGCGATGCCGTCTTCGCTGATAAGCACATGCCGTCCGGCATCCGCATCGGTGATAAAGTGGTCGGTGCCCCACCGATTGCGCCACCAATGCGTGATGTTGTGTTGAATGGAATGCGTGCTGTGCACGCCTGCGACGTGCCGGGTTTTGCTGAAGGTTGCGGCGATGCCGGCGCACGTCCTGTCGTAGTTCGCGTTGCTGTGAACAATGTCGATGGAGAGCCGGCGCAGGTGGCGCCGGAGTTCCCGGGCCATCGCAAACACGCGGGACATACCCCGGTAGTCGATAGGGACGGTGGGGATGCCGAGTTCCTCGCATTTCAAAAGCAGCAGGTGTCCGGGGAGTGCGGAGACCCAGACCCGGTGTCCGCGCATACGCAGGCGGCGGGCGAGGATCAGAACATAGTCCTCTCCCCCGGCAAAGATGTCCGTCGAGTTGGTAAGGAGGACATTCAGTGGACGATTCATCAGGGACCCAGCCGGTTCAAAATATGGTTGAGTTTTCCCATCCAGCCGAGGCGATAGCCGAACCGTCCGGCGGTTCCGCGGCCCTCATGCAGCACAAAGTCGTTCACCGGCACGTGTACGAGGTGCAGGCCTGCGGCGGTGGCGGCGATCATGTTGGTCAGGCAGGGTGCCCCGTGCCGTTTGAAGGGGGGGAGAGCCAGGTACTGCCGGCGTCGAATGAGCATGCAGAGGGGACGGATATACGGGTGTGCGCGGGGGCCGGGGGTGACATCAAATCCGCGGGAATTCATGAAGATCCGCTTCCCGGCGGCATAGTTTCGATCATCCGCGTGAAGCGCCTCACACAGTCGTTCCAGAGCTCCTCCGCTGGTGATACAACAGTCGGAATCAAGGAAGAACACCTCGTCTGTCGAAAGGCAGCGTAGGGCCTGATCCATGGCGGGGCCGTGGTGGAGGTTTCGGGAATTGCAGAGCAGTGTGGTGGTGGACTCTTCGGCCAGCGTCCGGAGCAGAGACGGACTGTCGTCTGCGGAGCCGTTATCGATCAACAGCAGTGGGAGATTGGGGTACCAGCGGCGCAGGGACGAGACGGCGCGTTGGGTCAGGTCGGGCGTCTGGAAATTGATGATAACCGCAGTGACCGAAGGGGTGGGCATCGTCCTTAGCCGTTGCCGTATACTTCACCCACGCCGTATTTGCTGGCGGCCCAGAGAGTGAGGTTGGCAGTGATGGCTGCGATGGCGCGTTTTTCATCTTCAGCACGAACCACCAGGTCATACGTATCCGCCACGAAGCGGAGGTTGCGCAAAATCCGCTTGAGGTGGCGCGGGTTGACCGATCCGTGCCAGTACACAATCTGTTCCGTGATCATCTGTGCGTGGCGCCGGAAGAGTTCCCCGAGCGGAAACCCTTTGATCGCACGCGCGGAGCGCGGGGTGCAGATGGTGATCAGGTCGTTGAAGTATTCGTCCCAGTGCGTCGCAAATGCACGGCTCTGCGCTTTTCGGAGGTAGCGCGCACGTTCAAGAGAGATGCGGGCTTTGGTACGGACACGGAAGCGCGGGATAACCGGATGAAGATCGTACAGGCTCTTCATTACTGTGGGGTCGTCTTCGTCCACTTCCTGGTACACCCACCGGCGTTTCAGAGACCGCCAGTCTTCGATAGTGACCACGGGGGCATTCCGGCTATCGATGACGATGAATTTTCCTCGCTCGGCTCCGACAACGGTGATCCAGTGGTTCCAGCCATCGACGCAGAGCAGGCAGGGGTATCCCTTTTTGAGGGCGAGAAGCAATTCCCGCTTCGCGCGGAGGGCATCCTTGCGGCGGACCACAGTCATCTCGCAATCGTAGGCTTTCGCCGCGCGACTGAGCTTGATTTCGTCGGTCCCCGCCCACCAGTGCGTACCAGCAATGCGGGAAACCTCGTTTTCGTTGACCGTTTTCCCCAACATAATCAGGGCGTACTTCAACGCAAAAGGCCCGCACTGCCACTTGTTTGGCTGGGGGTATAGTCCCATAGGTAGAGAGAAAAGAGGAATGCGTTAGATAAGGCGCGAAATGCTCTTCGTCGACGAAAAAGTATATAAAGGTACGGAAAGCGGGAGGGAATTCCAAGACGCGTATTTCTCGAAATCACCTCGTTTTGACCGGTTTTCCCGGATATCGGGGGTAGAGGGCGGGGGATCTCAACAACTGACCGTGTGGTTATGGCGTCTTCCTTCAGCGGGATCGTCTCATTCCGGGGGAGTCACTTCCTCCGATTCGCGGTACGATCGGACGGCGAAATACACTCCTGCTCCGATTGCAGTGGTGCAGACGAGAATGCCGAGGAGGAACACAAAATCTCCCAGAGGTTCGGCCCAATCGAGATGGCCGCGGAGGAGGTAATTCCAGTCGTGCATCAGTCCCCTGGCAATCAACCGCAGTTTCATGACCGGGGCATCCTGGATGTAGGGTGACACGTTGACCATGCTCTCGCCGGTCCAGAAAAGGGGATACGCTACATGCTGCGGTGTTTGCCGGAAGGTGACCGCCGCCAGGGTCAGGGGAACGAGAACCTGGAAGAGCGATCCGCCGAGGACGTGGATGAATTGTCCGAAGGGTTTGAAAAAGAAGTGTCCCGCCTCGTGAATATACAGATTGATAATGTCGGTGACCCAGAGGACAAACGGGGGCTGGTGCCCGGGGCTCTGCGGTGCATAGCTCGTGGCTATCCAGATGGTCAGATAGGTCAGATACAGGAGGACGAGTCCTTTGCCGGCGAGGAGTGCTGTTCTTATCTGGGAAAACACAGGAGAAATTTCTCCGCGGCGTGGTGGATATCGCGGCGGTCAGCCGCTGTCATGTCGTGCAGCTTCCGGTATGGCATGGCGAGCCGGGGATTGCTGGAGAGTCTGGTGCGAGTATGATCGAGGAAATTCCAGTACAGGTAGTTGAAGGGACACGCGTCTGATCCAGTCTTTGCCCGGACGGAGTATCTGCAATGCCGGCAGTAGTCGGACATTTTGTTGATGTAGCTTCCCCCGGACACATACGGTTTGGTGGCGATACGGCCGCCGTCGGCGTATGTTCCCATGCCGATGACATTGGGGACCATGACCCATTCATACGCATCGAGGAAGAGGGCCATGAACCAGTCGAGCAGCTCGAGGGGCCGAACACCTGTCAGCGTGGCAAAATTGCTTATCACCATGAGTCGCTGGATGTGGTGCAGGTATCCCGTGCGAAGTGCAAGGCCGATCGTCTCTGCGAGGCAATGGAGATCGGTGGCGCCGTTCCAGAAGAACGCCGGCAGGCGGCGACGCGCGTCAAGGTAGTTCGACGTGAGGTACTCCGGCATAAACGTATGGTAGACCCCGTACAGGTATTCGCGCCAGCCGAGGATCCGGCGTATATAGCCTTCGGCGGCGTTGAGAGGCGCGGCACCGTTGAGATACGCGTGCTCGATTTTCTTGAGGAGATGAAGGGGGCTAAGCAGGCCGATATTCAGAAAGGGTGCGACGAAGGAGTGGTACAGCAGGGGTTCCCCGGTCACCATCGCATCCTGGTAGTCACCGAACAGCGGCAGGCGGTGTGCAATGAAGTCGTCCGCGAGTGCAATCGCCTGTGCGTGTGTCACCGGGAGATCGAAGCCGACGGTGGTTCCAGGATGATCCGGGAAGAGGGCGTTGACGGTCTGGATGACGTCGCACGTCATTTTGTCCGGAAGGAAGGAAAGAGGACGGGGGATCGAGCCGTATTTCAGCGGCTTCCGGTTGTTTGTATTGTAGTTCCACCGCCCGCCGCTGGGGCGATCGCCTTCCATGAGCAGGTGATACTGTTTGCGCAGGGAGCGGTAGTGCTGTTCCATCAGGAGTCGCTTGCGCGACCGATGTGCTGTGGCGAAGGCATCCTTGTCGGTGAGCATATTGGTGTTGCGTGTCGCGCGAAAGGGGATCCCGAAATTCCTGATGAGAGACGCCGCAGCCTGGTGGTGGCCGATATCGGGAAGTTCCATCATCGTGATCTCGGTGGGAGCGAATTTTTGCAGATGGAGGCGGAGGGCATCCTCGAAGGTGCGATGCGGGTGGCTTCCATCGGGGAGCAGCGGGTAGTAATCGACCGTGATCCTGCGTTTCCTGAGTTCTTCGGCGAAATGACGCATGGCGGAGAACAGCAGGGTCAGTTTGCGCCGGTGGTAGCGGTAGAGGGTGCTCCGTCCCGACGATTCGATCATCAGCACCTGTGAAGGGGGAGGGGAATCGGCGGGACGGAGGAGCTCTGCGAGGGCGGAATTGTCGCGGCCCAGCTGGTTGGCCTGTATCCAGATTGTCCTGGACATCGGTTATTACTTGAGTTTTGCGGTTTCCCGGAAGAAGCCGATCAGGCCCGTTGAGGGCGGCGTCACGCCGATCTGGCGCAGGAGCGTGATGATCTGGCCGCGGTGGTAGGTACCGTGGTCGACCACATGCTGGAGCGCCTGGGCGAAGGTGTGGGTGTGGGTCGTTCCCTTCACGGTGGTCATGGTAAACGTTTCTTGCAGCCTCGCATCTGTGAGTGCCCCGAGCCACTGGGCGGTCCCCAATCCGGTTTTTTCCCACACTGCCTTCAGATCTGCCAGGCCGGGAACATCTCCGGGTTTCACCATTGCAGCGTCGGGCTTCCCGACCCAGCGTGAGAGCCACATTTTTTCGGCAGCCACGAGGTGCGTGAGGGTGCCGTGGATGCTGCCATGGCTGGCCTTCATGTCCCGCGTGAACTGTTCTGGGAGAAGGGGAGCAAGGGCGTCGAAGATTTTCTGTGTTGCCCATGCATTGAATGCAAGAAGAAGTTTCGCTTCGCGCAGGGTCATGACTGGTTCTCCGTACGGGGAGGTGGCTGCAATTTGGCTTTCAATTCCGAGAGTTTCCGGAGCGCCTCGAGCGGCGTCATCTCGTTCGGGTCCAATCCCTCGAGTTCGCTCCGGAGAGCGTCGTCTTTCATTTCGAACAGCGTGAGCTGGACATCGCCGCCGGTCATCCTGCCGTGCCGTTGTTGCCGGGCGGACCGTACGTTGTCGTGCACGGTGAGGTCGGAGCCCTCCAGGTTCTTCAGGATGCGCTTCGCGCGCTCGGTGATTTCTTCCGGCAGTCCCGCCATCTTCGCGACCTGAATGCCATACGAGTGGTCGGCGAAGCCCGGCATCACCTTGTGCAGGAAGACGACCCGGTCGCCGTATTCGCGCACATCGACCTTGTAGTTTTTGATCCGCGCAAAGAGGTCGGCGAGTTCATTCAATTCATGGTAGTGGGTCGCAAAAAGGGTTCGGGCACCGATGCGTTCATGCAGATATTCCGTGAGCGACCAGGCGATACTGATGCCGTCGAACGTGCTGGTTCCTCTTCCCACCTCGTCGAGAAGGATCAGGCTCCGCTCGGTGGCGGTATTGACGATGTGTGCGGCTTCGTGCATTTCCACGAGGAAGGTGCTTTCGCCCGAAGCGATGTTGTCGCTGGCGCCGACGCGGGTAAAGATCTTGTCGACCAGACCGATGACGGCGCGGCGCGCCGGGACGAAGCTGCCGATTTGCGCAAGGAGGACGATCAGGCCGACCTGGCGCAGGTAGCTTGATTTTCCACTCATGTTCGGTCCGGTGAGGATCACGATCTGGTCGGTGGCGGTATCCAGGAGGACGTCGTTGGGAATGTACTGTTCTCCCGGCGGGAGGAGGCGTTCGATGACGGGGTGGCGGCCGGCGAGAATCTCCAGGCGGGTAGATTGATTCACTTCGGGCCGCACGTAGCCGTGTGCGGTTGCCGCTGTCGCGAGTGATGCGTAACAGTCGATATGGGCGATTGCCTGGGCATTGGCCTGCAATATCTCCGCCCGGGCCGCGACCGCCAGGCGGACCTCGGTGAAGAGCTGTGTCTCGAGGGCGAGAATCTTCTCTTCGGCATGGAGGATCTTTTCTTCGTAGTCTTTCAGGTCCGGTGTGATATACCGCTCGGCGTTGGTCAGCGTCTGCTTGCGGATGTACTCTGGCGGGATCTTTTCCCGGTGGGTGTTGGTGATCTCGATGTAGTATCCGAAGACGTTGTTGAAGCCTACCTTGAGGGATGCGATGCCGGTGCGATCACGTTCCTTCTTTTGCAGGTCGGCGATCCAGCGCTTCCCGCTGAACGCGAGTTCGCGCAATTCATCCAGGTCTGCGTTGTAGCCTTTTCGAATCACGCCGCCGTCTGCGAGAGCCAGAGGGGGATCGGATTCGATGGCCGTGGCGATGCGGGTGGCGATGGCATCCAGAGGATCGAGCGCATCCCGGGCGCCTGTGAGCTCCGCACTCGACGTTTCAGCGAGCGTGTGCTGGAGGGTGGACACTTCCCGAAGGGCGGCGTGAAGCGCGTTCAGGTCCCGCGGTGTTGCCCGGCCGGTGCATATCCTGGTGGTCAGGCGTTCCAGGTCGCCGATGCGCGGCAGGGTTTCCGCCAGTGCGGTGCACGTGGAGGAAAGCCGGGTAAGCTCCCCGACTGCGTCCAGCCGCCGGGTGATCGGTTCGAGGAGGTTGAGTGGCTGATTGATCCACCGCTTGAGCAGTCTGCCGCCCATGGGGGTGCGGGTGTTATCGAGGACTGCGACGAGAGTTCCCTCCGGAGTACCGGCCATTGACGACGTGATTTCCAGATTGCGTTTGGTGGACGGGTCGAGAACGATTGTGGTGCCGATGTCGTAGGGAATCACCTTGCGGATGTGCAGGAGATTCGCCTTCTGGGTTTCCTGGAGGTAGTTCAGGACCATTCCGGCCGCCGCGATGCCGGTCTCGTACCGGTCAAGGCCGAAGCCTTTCAGCGACTGAACGCCGAAATGGTTCACAAGGAGATCGCGGGCGTACTCGACGTTGACGATCCAGTCTTCCACCCTGGTGGTGAGGCCGTGGAACGAGTCACGGAGGAGTTCCTGGAGGGTTGCGGCGTCCCGCTTCTGGACGAGCAGCTCCGAGGGGTTGAGGGCGGCGACCTGTTCGCGGAGGTAGCGAAGGGGGAACTCCGCCGACCGGAATTCTGCGGTGGAAACATCGACAAACGAGAAGCCGACGCTCTCATCGGCGGAGGCCAGGGCATGCGGGAGAGCGATGGCGGCGAGGTAGTTGTTCTGTTTCTGCTCGAGGACCTTGTCGGAGAACGCCACGCCCGGCGTGACGACCTCGATGACATCGCGCTTCACAATTCCCCTGGCGAATTTCGGGTCCTCGAGTTGCTCGCAGATGGCGACGCGATGGCCTGCTTTCAGGAGTTTTGGCAGATACGCGTCGAGCGCGTGATGCGGGAAGCCGGCGAGCGGGGTTTCGCCGGCGGCCCCATTGCCGCGCCTGGTCAGAGTGATGCCGAGGACCCGCGCGGTGGTCCTGGCATCTTCGTCGAAGGTCTCGAAGAAGTCCCCCATCCGGAACAGCAGGATCGTATCGGGGTACTTCGCTTTGACCTGCGCATACTGGCGCATTAAGGGGGTGGACATGCCGCAGTGCTGGAGCGGATGATGGTTCTCTCCTGCAAAGGACGGAATTTTTGCAGGGAAATGCAACGAACCGGATGGGCGTCAGAGTCAGGTAAAAAGGAACGGCTCCTTCATCAGGAGCCGTTGGAAAGACCAGTGCGCAGCCGGTCCGGAGGGAAAATCCGGCCGAGGGTGCGGAGGCGGTTATCTTGTGAACGCGACCCGGTAACTCTCCCACCAGTTCGTGATCGCGAACGTTTTGACGTAGTAACCGGGGTAGAACGGCGGTCGGAACGAGGGGTCGTTGAGACGCGTATCGTACCGGTACCGTTTGGAGAACCCTGAAGTTATCGTTGAGCCCGAAAACTGACCAACGGCTCCACGCTCGTCCTGAACGATCGATCCCAGAAGCCGGAGCTCGCCGGACACGGGGCGGGTGTTATAATTTTCCGCTGTGAACGATCCGCTACGCGCAAAGATGCATGCCTGGATCGTGCAATTGCTGTTATTCGCCGTGTTATTTGCGACAATTACATTCTGATTGGAAACAAGGCCGAGAAGATCGTTGCTGGAACCCGCACTCGGGTTCTGCTCATACACGATGTCATCTTCAATAACGACGTTGTTCTGTGAGCCAATTGTCAGGCGGCCGTCCACAGTACCTTTGACGTGCACCCGGAGGGTACTCACGAGTGCTCCATTGAAGGAAACATCGCCGAGACTGATGGAATCCACGATTGGGCCGGCTACCGCGGTACGGATGTACGCTTTACCGTCCCCGTCGGCTGACGTGCCGGGGCTCAGGGTTACCCAGATCTCCGAGGTGTATTTCCGGCCGCCGCTCGTAGAGGCGTTCATCAATTCAGAAATATCATTCGGGAACTGGATCTCGGCAACGCCCGTTTCGTAGCCCTGCTTGAAGATGGCTTTGTTGGTTCCCGTTCCGACTTTTGGGTCAAAGGATTTTGATGTCGTTGCCTTTTCCATGAAGACGGGGCGTCCGTTCACATGCAGGGCGCCGTTCGAATGGACCCGTCCCCAGACGGTGTCGGCCGTTATCCAGAAGACGTTTCCTTCGAAGTTCGTCATCCAGGCGAACATTGAAAAACTCTGTTGCCTGGTTTTATCGAAGATCACATCGACCGTGTCGTGCAGTACCCCGGAGCCCCAGGTGTTATAGGAGGAGACGCTGCGCAACAGCGCATGGTCGCCGGAGAGGTTCGTACGCGATACGGTGAAGCTTCCCGTTCCCTGGTTCCCACTCAGCGTTTGCGTGAAGCTTCCCAGCCAGCTCGTATCCTGGTAGAATTTTGCCAGGCCGACGTTTGCGCCTGCCACGGCGAGGTTATGCGACTGGGTGGAGTAGTGATACGTCGACATGTTCCCGACGGCACGCGTTGCGTAGTCGTTGAGATTCCACGCAATGTACCCCAGGATAATGCCGAACCCCATCACCATGATTAAACTTGCCCTGCCTACCATAGCATTCCCTTCCTCTCAGAACGTGTTAGCGGCGCAGGTTCTGTGACGCAAGGCGTGTTTGCTGCCACAGAGAACTGGAGTACAGAGCAGTGCGCTCACCAGTCTGCACCATTTCCGCACGTCGATACGGGGCATACGGATTTTGCACCTCTATCGTGACCTCGACGCTGTAGATTTCGGACCGGCGGTCAGCGGGGATGGGCGTCGTGAGCAGTTCTCCCGGTTGCGTGTAGTAGGTCAGGCGGAAGACCGTCACGACCCCGACGCGCAGCACAGGTTCGTTATTGATGCGACGAAACAGATAGCGGTCCATCTCGTTCTGGGTATCGTGCAGCTCGGTGGTATCGCCGACGGAGTAGGTGATCGTGTCGATCACCCCGCCGTCGCGTCCCAGATCGGAGAGAAAGGATATTCGCCCCGAGTCCGCGTACAGGACGGTCGACTGCAGCTGGCCGAGCCCGTACCCCATATTGCGGAACTCTCCCTCGAGAATCTGGACGGTGCCGGTGAGCATTTCCTGGACCAGCATGTCGCCGCTATAGACCGTCTGGGTTTCCGCCGCGATGTCGTTGGCACCAAGCACAATCATGAACATTGTGCTCCCAAAGATCATCGACATAATTACATCAAGGAATACAGACATGGTTCAGGTCCCCCCTCACGCCGCATGGTGATCAATCAAAATGGAAGTATCCGAGGATGAGAAATGTTCGCATCGTATCGATCTCCGTGGGAGAGGTCGGTGGCGGCGAGATGCGCCAGGTCTTCAGATCCATCCTCTTGACGAATGTTCGCGCTGTAGACTTCTGATTGATATTGTCGGGATTGACGTAGGTAACGGTAAACTCTGTCCTGTACCGCCGGTTCGTTCCGGTGGCCTGCTTCTCGTACGCCTTGCCGTTGAAATCGTCGAAGTCATTGAAGGTATTGATGCTGTCCTCGCCTGCTTCCGGGCCAAGGGAGGTCGCGGCGGTGAGGATGGTCGGGCTGGCAAGCGCCGCATTTGTCGAGTCGGTCACTTCGTCAAAAGCCAATCCCTGGGCGATTTCAGCATAGGAAGCGGCTATGGTAGTGGCGAGAATTCCGTCCTGCCCGGACGCAATGTTGTCTCCGGTCTCCGCCGCGACCCTGTAGAAATTCAACAGGATCGTCGTGAGAAACATAAATGCTCCGATGGAAAGGATCGTCTGTCCGGTTGTCATGGCCTCGTTGCCCCCAGGAAATCTGCTGTTCTCCCGTTGGAGGTGCGAAAATCATGCCATGGAAGAGGGGGACGGGAGGGAGCGGAAACCTCGCGGAATCTTCCGGGAATACGTGTGGATGATGTGTGGGATGAAGGGATGCGTAGAAGTTTTCTAAGAACCAGGGCAGGAACTACAAAGAGAGTGTAAGGCGGGTGTGGAACGTGTCACGAAGTGCGGAGAGGGGTGACGATGTCACCCCTTGAGCATCATAAAAACCCCTTCGATCCTGCCAAGGGGGGCGGCAAGCTGAACGCCGGCAACCGCCGATCGTATTTTTTCATAGGTTTCCCTGGCGATCGCCACGCCTTCGCGGAACCCATCTTCCTTGGTTGCCGTCTTCCGCATCCGTTCCAGGATTTCCCGGGGGACGCTTGCGCCGGGGACCTCGTTGTTCATGAATTCGGCGTTCCGATACGATATGAGCGGCCAGATGCCGCAGACGAGAGGAAGCGCAACATGGCCGATTCTCTTCATGAATCGCTCGAGGATCGCCAGGTCGAACACCGGCTGCGTGATCATGTACTCCGCGCCGGCCTCGATTTTCCAGTCGAGGCGCCGGAGCTCGTCGTCCATGTTGATCGCGCCCGGGTTCACGCCGACGCCGATGCAGAATCCTGTCGGCTCGCCGATGGGATTGTCCGCAACATCGAGACCGTGATTGAGGCGGTTGAGGAGATTCGTGAGTCCGATCGCGTCGACATCGAAGACTGCGGTGGCGTTGGGGTAATTTCCGAGCTTGGGAGGATCGCCGGTGATGGCAAGGATATTGCGCAGACCCAGCGCCCAGGCGCCCAGCAGGTCGGACTGCATGCCGATCACGTTCCGGTCACGGCAGGCAAAATGGAGCACCGTCTCGATCCCCACCTCGCGCTGGAGAATCGTCGCAAGAGCGAGTGCTGACATCCGGGCCGAGGCGCGCGGGCCATCGGGGATGTTGATGGCGTCGATGCCGAACTGGTGCAGGCGGCGGGCTTTGGTCACCTGCTGGGTGGGAGAGACGCCCTTTGGAGAGACGAGTTCCACCAGGGTGACAAATTCTTTATTCAGCAGTTTGTTGAGCAGGCGGGACTTTTCATTTTGCGGGTAGGGCCTGACCGTCTCCGGTGCGGTGACCTTCAGGTCTTCGGTCCGGACGTCCATCCGTTTGGCCGGCTGGAGCGCCTGCACCGCTCTCCGGATGGCCCTGATATGCTCGGGGTTGGTGCCGCAGCATCCTCCGACGATGACAGCACCGGTTTGTATGAACCGTTTCGCATATTCGGCCATATATTCCGGGGATGCGAGGTAGATATTCCTCCCACCGATGTTTTGCGGGAGACCCGCGTTGGGTTGTACGGAAAGGGGGAGCGACGTAAGAGACCTCAGGAGTTCGAGCGCTTCCAGCATCGCCTTCGGACCGACAGAGCAATTGAGGCCAAGGACGTCCACCTTCAGCGGGGCGATTTCCCGGACCAGTGCATCCAGGGGTGCACCGCTCACGAGGTGTCTGTCGTCATTGATTGTCACCTGCGCCATCAGCGGGATGGTCGCGTTCAATTCGCGCACCGCACGAATTGCCTGGACGAGCTCCGGGAGCAGGGAAAATGTTTCGAGGACAATAAGATCCACGCCGCCGTCAAGGAGCCCGGTGATCTGCTCCTTGAACGCTGCCCGTGCTTCGTCAAAAGAGAGTTTCCCGAGCGGTTCGATCTGCACGCCGAGGGGGCCCACAGAACCTGCCGTCAGCACCTTGTCTCCCGCCACCTTTTTTGCGATCTCGGCTCCCCTGCGATTGACCTCCTGCACTTTCGGTTCGAGTCCGTGCGCTGCAAGCTTGAAACGGTTCGCGCCGAAGGTGTTTGTTTCTATCACGTCGGCACCGGCGTTCACATAATCACGATGGACTTCCGCGACGATATCGGGGTTCGTGAGGTTCAGCTCGTCGAAACAGGTGTTGATGAAGATCCCTTTTTCGTACAGGTACGTACCGACCCCGCCGTCAAAGACGATGACATCGTGCTGGAGGCTCTGGCGAAAGTTCTTCATAATCACTCCTCGGGGAGAAGGAGCGTAGTATACGAATTCGGGGGGAATTCTGCTCGGTCGATTTGAATCTCCGCGGTGGAATTCCTATCATTGAAGTTCCATTCATAGCCTTGTCCTCCATGCAGACATCCCGACGTTTCGATTGTCAAATCGCTGATCCGGCAGCCCCGGCTGTGCGCCGTGGCCGGTCGGAGATTCCTGAGCAGTACCGCTGGGACCTTTCGCCGGTTTTTCCAGACACCGCAACATGGAACAGCGCGAAACTGGCGCTCAAGCGGGAGCTGGCCGCGCTCGATCCGTTTCGCGGCACGCTCCGGAACGGCACGCGGATTCTGGCCGACTGCCTGGATCTGGTGACGCGGCTGAGCAAGGAGTACGCGCGCCTCTCCTGCTATGCGAGTATGCGTTCGGATGAAGATACGCGGGATTCGGTCTGCCTGGGGATGGATCGCGAAATCGCCCAGATGGGGGCGGATTTTTCGGCCCGGATGGCCTTCCTCCAGCCGGAGGTTCTGACTCTCGGCCGGGAGACTGTGGATCGCTGGTTGCGGGAGGAGCCCCGCCTGACGATCTACCGCCACAGCCTGGATGACATTCTCCGCCGGGAGGAGCACACGGGGAGCGAGCCGGAGGAAACGATTCTCGCGCATGCTTCACTCCTGTCGGACGGCCCGCACTCGATCTACAGCGTCTTCACCAATGCGGATTTCCCGTATCCTGAAATCACGATGGCGAACGGGGAAACAGTTCGTCTCGACCAGGCAGCGTTCAGTCTCCATCGTGCGGCGACCAGCAGGGAAGATCGGCAAAAGGTGTTTGCGGCGTACTTCGGGAAGCTCGGGGAGTACCAGCGGACCCTGGGTGCCCAGCTTGCCACCGAAGTGAAGAAGAACATGTTCTTCGCACGGTCGCGCCGCTACCCCTCCGCGCTGGCGCGGGCCCTCGACGGGAGCAATGTTCCTCTCGCGGTGTACCGGGGATTGATCGAAAATGTTCACGCGCATCGCGACAGTTTTTACCGGTACCTCCGGCTTCGCAAGCGGCTTCTCGGTGTCAGGGAGCTTCATTACTACGACCTGTATGTCCCGGTTGTGCCGGAGCTGGACGTCACCTCCTCCTATGAGGAGGCCTGCGAAGAGATCCTCCGCGCGCTGGCTCCGCTGGGCGACGAGTATACCGCTGTTGCGCGCAGGGCGCTGACCGAGCGCTGGATCGACGTGTATCCCAGCGACGGAAAGCGCTCGGGCGCCTACTCCAACGGGGGGGTGTACGACGTCCATCCCTACATCCTGCTGAACTACAACGGCAAGTATGACGACGTCAGCACGATCGCGCATGAACTGGGGCACACGATGCACAGTTACCTGACCAACGCCGCCCAGCCGTACGCAAGTGCGGAGTACTCGATCTTTGTCGCGGAAGTTGCGTCAACGTTCAACGAAGCGTTGCTGATGGATTCGATGCTCACAACGTTCACGGATGATCGAGCGCGCCTTGCCCTGCTGGGGCACGAACTGGACGGGATCCGCGGGACGGTCTTCCGGCAGACGCAGTTTGCGGAATTCGAATGGAGGATGCACGAAAAGGCGGAACAGGGGGAACCGCTCACCGGGGAGTCACTCGGCGCACTCTACGACGAGATAAACAAAGTGTACTACGGGCACCATGACGGCATGTGTGTTGTTGATCCGGAGATCCGTTACGAGTGGGCGCACATTCCGCATTTCTATTATGATTTCTATGTGTACCAGTATGCGACGTCGTACACGGCGTCCTCCGCACTTGCCGAGATGATCCTGGGGGGAGACCGGCAGGCGCGTGACCGCTATCTCCGGCTGTTGCGGGCCGGGGGGTCGGACTATCCGATCGAGTTGATGAAATCCGCGGGCATCGACATGACCACGTCGGTTCCGTTCGAGCTGACCATGCGCCGGATGAACCGGATCATGGATGCGATCGAGGAGATTCTCTCGCGCCAGGGGAGGTAATACTTCACCAACTGTGCGATGATTGTGCCGTTCCGGCAAGAATTTTCGAACGGCGCACACTGTTCTCACCATTGGAGGGGGCACCGGGGGCAGGCGGGCGCCGGCCCCATCGGGTTTGCTGAAAAAGATCGTTGCCGGGGCGGTCAGACCTGTGCCGGGGAGGGATATCTTCCGACGAGCTTTTTCAGCCAGCGGTGGAAAGCATGGGCGGAGCGTACTGGTTCGAGAAACATCAGCAGGCATTCTCCGTGGACAACCTCCATACCCTGCTCTCGCGCCAGGGCGATCGCCCGGTCGGAGCCCGATCCCTGCTGCATCCATATCCTCCTGATGCCTCCCCCGGCGCACTCTTCTACCAGCCGTTCCGTTTCCGTCGGGGGAACGACGGTTACCACCGCTTCTGCCAGCCCCTGCAACTCCTTCACGGAGTGGTAGCATTTCGCCTCTTCCACGCGGTCCAGGGTCCTGTGAACAGGAACGACGGAGAGTCCCTGATCGCGCATTGCGCGGAATACCGCGTTGCCGAATTTTTGCCTGTCGGCGGAGACGCCGACGACCGCAAACGTCTTTGACGCCAGAAAGCCTGCGATCGCGTTCCCCTTCGTTTGTTCGCTTCGCACCGGTTCCTCCTTTATTCAAATACTTTTTCGAGTGCCAGGTAGCTGTTGTGGAGCAAAGTCACCGCCGCTTTCAGATCTTCCGCGGCGGGTGCATCGTACTCCGGGGCAACCAGTTCCCGCAGTCCCTTCACCGCATTCCCGAGCTTTGTCCGGGCCGCGGTGAACGTCGGGGATTTTGCCTCGAGACGTTTCGGCAGAGCCGCCGTGTCGAGTGCCGCCATCTTTTCGCTCAATGCAAGTGCCGACTCGCGGATCTTGGGGAGGTTGTTTTCGGGCCAGGAGTAGTGGTACAGCCTGTAGAGGACGGCATGGAACGCGTCGAGTTCCTTCAGCACCGGCCGGATAACGCGAACCAGCCCTTCATAACGCATGTGGAGTTGCTCGGCTGCTCCGAGGAGTTTTTCCTTGTCCTGTGTCTCGACGGCGTTCCGGTAGGCGGTCACTGCTTCATCGAGCTTCTTGATGCCGGCGTCCCAGGCGGGCTTCTTGTCGCGAAGGATGCCCGGCAGAGTCGCCGCGGTCACTGTCGCTGCACCCTTCTCGATATCGGGAAGGAGCTTGCCCATCATCTCCGTGTCTTTGTTCGGCCAGGCGGTATGCCAGAGTGAGAATATGATGGCATGGAATTCCTGAAGCGCAGGAACGCTGGCTGTTGTTTCGGCGTCGGGTTCCTGCGCGGCAAGGGGACGCACCAGCGTGATCGCAAGGAGGAGGATGGAGCGTGTGATACCGTTGATCATGGGACCTCCGGGAAAAGGGTTCAGAACTGCAGCAACCGCGGAGGTCAGAAACTTCCGCGGTTGCATGAGAATACTATCGGGAAGAACCGGGCGGTGTTACACGAGTGCTTTGAAGCTCTGAAGTGCCTTCATGTAGTTTGCGCGTTCGAACGCCGAGGGGTCGGCAATCGATTTCTGGCTCATACTTCCCTTCATCTGCTGGACGGAGACGTACTCATGCTCCGCCATCCACTGCGTGACTTCCTGCAGCGTTGTGGCGATGTGGCGTGCGCCGTGCTTCAGGAGTGCGGAACACATCATGGTGACGTCCGCTCCCGCCATGAGCATCTTGAGCACATCCTTGCCGGCATGAACACCGCTGGTGGCTGCCAGGCTGGCACGGACGCGTCCGTGGAGGATGGCAATCCAGCGGAGCGGGAGTCGCAGGGCATGCGGCGTGCTGAGAATGACGTTCGGCGTCACCTCGAGGGCATCGAGATCGATGTCGGGCTGGTAGAAGCGGTTGAAGAGGACCAGGCCGTTCGCTCCCGCGGCATCCAGGCGGTGCGCGATGTTGTGTAATGCGCTGAAGAAGGGGCTCAGTTTCACTGCAACGGGGATGCGCACGTTTTTCTTGACCGCTTCGAGCACCTCCACGTAGCGGTTCTCGACTTCGCTGCCCGTGAGTTTCGGGTCGGTAGGGATATAATACACGTTCAGTTCGAGGGCATCGGCGCCGGCCTCCTCGATCTTTTTCGCGTATTGAATCCACCCTCCGGTCGAGACGCCATTGAGGCTCCCGATAACGGGAATGCCCAGAGAGCGTTTGGCTTGATGTACCAGATTCACATAGGCATCCGGACCGAGGTTATATTCTTCGACGGCAGGGAAGTAGCTGAGGGCTTCGGCGAAGCTCTCGGTGCCATAGGAGAGGTAATGACTCAGCTCGGCCGACTCGTGGGCAATTTGTTCTTCGAAGAGCGAGTACATGACGATAGCAGCGGCACCCGCGTCCTCCAGCCGTTTCATGCCGTCCAGTGTGTGGGACAGCGGGCTGGCGGAGGGGACGATCGGGTTCTTCAGTTTCAGACCCAGATAGGTTGTGCTCAGATCCATGGTGGTAGGTTCCTGTCGTTACTGTTGTGCCGGTGCCGGCTTGGCGGCCGTACCGTCTTCCTTCGCCAGCTCCGCGTACATCTTCCATTTCCGCTGCACGTCTCCCTGGGCGAGCGCCATCAGGCGCTTCGCCTCTTCCGGATTGCTCTTGGTGAGCATCTTGAACCGGGTCTCCATATACGCAAATTCGTCGAACCGAATCTTCGGTGCTTTGGAATCGAGCTTCAGCGGATTCTTTCCCTCGCGTGCCAGCATCGGGTTGTAGCGATAGAGCGGGAAGTGACCGCTCTCCACCGCCATCTTCTGGTTGGTCATCCCTTTCGCCATGTCGATGCCGTGGGCGATGCAGTGGCTGTAGGCGACGATCAGCGATGGCCCGTCGTAGGCTTCCGCTTCAAGAAAGGCGCGAATGGACTGGATGTCGTTGTATCCCATGGCGACTGACGCGACATAGACTGTTCCGTAGGTCATCGCCATCATTCCGAGGTCCTTCTTGGCCAGCGGCTTGCCGCCCGCGGCGAACTTTGCCACGGCCGAGCGGGGTGTTGCTTTCGACATCTGGCCGCCCGTGTTGGAGTACACTTCGGTGTCGAGGACCAGCACGTTCACATTCTTGCCGGAGGCGAGAACGTGGTCGAGCCCGCCGTAGCCGATATCGTATGCCCATCCATCCCCGCCCATGATCCAGACGCTTTTCTTGACCAGGAAATCGGCGAGGGACAGGAGGCTGGACGTGTCGGGGGTCCGGGTTCCATCGAGTTTCTTCTTCAACTCCGCCACGCGGAGCCGCTGTTCGTAGATGCCCGTCTCATCCGACTGGTTGGCGTCGAGAATGGCCTTCACGAGGACTTCGCCGATGACCGATGCCTGCTTCTGCAGGAGCTCGCGCGCCATCTCGGCATGCTTGTCGATCGTCAGGCGCATTCCCAGACCGAACTCGGCATTGTCCTCGAAGAGCGAGTTGGACCATGCCGGGCCACGGCCGTCTTTGTTCACCGTCCAGGGGGTGGTCGGGAGGTTGCCGCCGTAGATGGAGGAGCAGCCGGTGGCGTTGGCGACGATCATCCGGTCGCCGAAGAGTTGGGTGGCGAGTTTCACATACGGTGTCTCTCCGCAGCCGGAGCAGGCGCCGGAATACTCAAAGAGAGGCTGGAGGAATTGCGACCCCTTCACCTGATCCACCTTTGCGGTGCGCCGGTCGGCTTCCGGGAGGTTGAGGAAGAAGTCGTAATTCACGCGTTCCGGCTCGCGGATCGGCGGTTGCGGCATCATGTTGATTGCCTTCAGCCGGGTTTCCGACTTGTTCTTGGCGGGGCAGACTTCCACGCAGAGCCCGCATCCCGTGCAGTCTTCAGGAGCGACCTGCACCGTGTATTTCATCCCTTTGTATTCGGGCCCCTTGTAGTCGAACGATTTGAAGGTCGTCGGCGCGTTCTTGAGCAGCGCGGGGTCGTAGACTTTGACGCGGATCGTTGCATGGGGGCAGACGATCGCGCACTTATTGCACTGGATGCACGTCACCTCGTCCCAGACCGGGATTTCCATCGCGATGTTCCGCTTTTCCCACTGTGCCGTGCCGGTGGGGAAGGTGCCGTCCACGGGCAGTTTGCTGACCGGCAGCAAGTCGCCGAAGCCGGCGATGATCTGCGCAGTAACATCCTGCACGAATGCCGGTGCTTTTTTGGAGACGATCGGCGGCATTTCGATGGTGCTCGTCACTTTGCCTGGGATGGTGACGGCAAAGAGATTGGCGAGGGTCTGATCGACGGCCGCGAAGTTCTGCTGGACGATCTGCTCGCCCTTTTTCCCGTAGGTTTTCTTGATGGAATTCTTGATGGCATCGATTGCCTGGTCGCGTGGCAGCACGCCGGAGATGGCGAAGAAACAGGTTTGCATGATCGTGTTCACGCGGCCGCCCATACCGGTGGCCCCGGCCACCTTGTAGCCGTCGATGACGTACAGCCTGATCTTCTTGTCGATCATCTGTTGCTGGATATGCCGCGGGAGCCTGTCCCACACCTCGTCCGGACCGTACACGCTGTTCAGCAGGAGCGTAGCGCCGGGTGCGGCCGCCTTGAGCACGTCGAACTTCTCAAGGAAGAACCACTGGTGGCATGCGACAAAGTTCGCTCTGCTGATGAGGTAGGTGGAGTGGATCGGACGGGGGCCGAAGCGCAGGTGCGATGTTGTGGTCGATCCCGATTTCTTGGAGTCGTAGACGAAGTATCCCTGCGCGAAGTTCGGAGTGTCTTCGCCGATAATCTTGATGGAGTTCTTGTTTGCGCCGACCGTTCCATCGGCGCCGAGGCCATAGAAGATGCACCGTGTGACATCCTCGGGTTCGGTATTGAACAGCGGATCGAATTCGAGGCTGCTTCCGGTCACATCTTCGTTGATGCCGATCGTGAAGTGATTCTTCGCGCGCGGGGTTTTCAATTCGTTAAAGACGGCGGTGACCATCGCGGGAGTGAATTCCTTTGACGAGAGGCCGTAGCGGCCGCCGATGATTTTCGGGAGCGCCTTCAACGAGGATGTCCCGCTCATGACCGCTTCGCTGATGGCAGTGATGATATCCTGGTAGAGAGGCTCGCCGGGGGCGCCGGGCTCTTTGGTCCGGTCCAGGACAGCGATTGCCTTGACTGTCGCGGGGAGCGCATTGACAAAGACGCTGGAGGCGAATGGCCGGAAGAGGTGCACTTTCAGGAGGCCGACCTTTTCTCCCTTTTTGGTGAGATAATCCACCGTCTCCTGGGCGGTCTCCGCGCCCGATCCCATGATGACAAGAACCCGCTCGGCATCCGGTGGACCGTAGTACTGGAAGAGCTTATACTCTCTTCCGACGACCGCTTTGAAGCGGTCCATCGCTTTCTGCACGATCGCGGGGAATGCATCGTAGAATGGATTGACCGTCTCGCGGGCCTGGAAGAAAACGTCGGGGTTTTGTGCGGAGCCGCGCATGACCGGATGTTCGGGCGACAGTGCCCGCCGGCGGTGGGCATGAACCAGTTCATCGCTGATCATTGCACGCATGTCGTCGTCGGTCAGCTGCTCAATTTTCATTACTTCGTGTGATGTGCGGAACCCGTCGAAGAAGTGAAGAACCGGGACGCGCCCTTCGAGTGTGGCGGCCTGGGCAATCAGAGCGAAGTCCATGACCTCCTGAACGGAATTGGAGGAGAGGAGGGCGAACCCGGTGGAACGGGTTGCCATCACGTCGCCATGATCGCCAAAAATGGAGAGGGCATGAGCGGCGACGGTGCGGGCGGAGACGTGAAACACCGTGGCGGTGAGTTCGCCGGCGATCTTGAACATATTCGGGATCATCAGCAGAAGACCCTGGGATGCCGTGAACGTTGTCGCAAGCGCGCCGGTTTGCAGCGCGCCGTGGATGGCTCCGGCGGCGCCACCCTCACTCTGCATTTCGGTAACAGAGGGAACGGTCCCCCAGAGATTCTTGCGCCCCTGGGCCGACCACTCGTCTGCCCATTCACCCATGTTGGACGAAGGTGTGATCGGGTAGATCGCGATAACCTCGTTCGACTTGTGCGCGACATAGGCGGCGGCTTCATTGCCGTCGATAGTGACCATTGAACGTTTCATGAGCTGTCCTGCGCGGTTGTACGGGAGAAATGAAGACACTTGTGGGCCGATGTGGAGGAATAAAACAGTCTCGACCCCGTGTGCTGAAACGCCAATATTATGCCATGCCGGGCTCCGGTAAATCGGCCAAAACGAGCCAATTGCAGCAGCCGCGGCGATGCGGATTCCAAGATTTGAGAATTACAGAGCGGTTTCTTGTAATTCTGCGAATGGCGCATCGGTGTTTCTTTGACGAAACAGCACCTTCTGCTTTCTTTTTCTGACGCTGAAGAGTCTGCGTGTCTGCACTCGCCCGGTTCAGCCCCGTTCGCCTGCGGGGATATGCCCGGGTTGCAGCTGCGCCCTGAATGATAGTGACCGGCGGTATACCGAACGCCGGCCCGTGAGCAAGAGCGCACCTTCGACATCGCACGCCGGCAGGAGGGATCGTGTGCCGGGCGCGACTGCGGCCGGGTCTCTGCACCCACAGCTAGCACATGCTCCGGCTCATGCCATATCGAAGGCAGGGGATGAGGACCCCTTTCCTTTTCTTGTATGTCGGACCGGCATTCTGACCGAGCGGTTGCCGGGCCCGAATAAAATTCCGGCGCAGGGAAATCTCCATTCGCCGGGCAGGGATTTCCGATAACGTGCAATGACGTGGAACACGCTTGATTCTGCGCGGATTTTGGGCTATGTTGCCTGCGAAACGCATTCCTCTTCCACATTCTCCTTCGCATGCGCCTGTCGATCCTCACATATGCGGTAATTCTCACCGGGGTACTCTTCTGGTGCGGGGGGATTCTTCTCGCACCCGTTTGCACGGCCGAGGGGGGGAATGCGGCGACCGTAGGTCAGGCACTCTATCAGTTTTATCACCCGATCTGTCACCAGATCCCGGAACGATCTTTTTCCATGGCCGGACACCCGCTGGGGGTTTGCGTTCGCTGCTCGTCGATCTACTTTGCGTTTCTTGCGGGAACACTCCTTTTCCCGTTCCTCCGGCCGCTGGTCGGGGGCTCGCCTTCTCCCCGGTGGGTCATGCTCGTGGCTCTCGTTCCGATGCTGATTGACGCGACCTGGATCGGGCCCTGGCTCTACCAGGTCACCGCTCTGACCCGCGCGATCAGTGGTGCACTATTCGGCCTTGTGTTGCCTTTTGTGCTTCTGCCGGCGGCGCTTCAGGCTGCGCGTGAATTATTTTCAAACGTCCACCAACAGAAAGGATTTTCCGATGCCTAACAGACCAGGAATAGTTCTGCCGGCGCTGTATGGCGGCATCATCATGGGTGTTATCTCGGCGGTGCCGGGACTGAGTTTGCTGAACTGCTTCTGCTGCGCTGGCATCATGCTGGGGGGCTTCCTGGCGGTCTTCTTTTATAAGAAAGATCTGACCGCGGGGATGCCCTTGCTGACCAGCGGTGACGGCCTGAAACTGGGCGCCCTCGCGGGGGTTTTCGGGGCGATTGCGACCGTCATTCTCTCCAAGCTGGTGACGATGATGTTGGGGGGAGCCGACGAAAGGATGGTGAAGGACCTCATCGAGTCGATGGGTCTGGCAAGTCAACTCCCGCCGGGGACGATGGAGCAGATTGAAGAGGGGATGGGTGCAGGTCTCGGAATCTTTCAGATCCTTATCACCTTTATCATCGATCCTCTGTTTGGATTGATCGGAGGACTGATAGGGTACTCGGTGTTCAAGGAGAAGCAGGTCGTGCCGACTGCGCCCCCGCCTCCACCGGTGCAGCCCCCGATGCAGCAAGGATAAGCCTGATTCGGGCGGACGCCGGGCGAACCGACGTCCGCCCCTCCCCATGGATGACCATGATTGATGATCCCCGCCTTCTCCGGGCCGATCTCGATTCTCACACGACCTTTCTCGGCAGTTCCAGCCTCGACGGCCTTCCGGGGAAGGTTGTGGAGTTTGTTCCGTCGGTTCCTCCCGTGCACCGCGCCGCGTGAGGATCGAGCGGTTTCTCGCCCTACTTCTTGAAGATCCCTTTCATCAGATTATCCAGAGCGCCCTTCTTCTCTTTCTCCAGACGCGCCTCAAGTTCCTTCTTTTTGCCATCGAGAAGCGCGGTCTTCTCTTTGATCACGTTGTGATAGACATCGATCTGCTTCTGCACCTCGTCGCGTTTCCGGGTATAGAGTGCCTCGAACTCCCGCCGCTTGTCGGCGATCCTGGCTTCCACCTTTGCCCTGATCTCGTTCTGGAGCTTCGTGAGCTCGGCACCGAGCGCCGCCTTGATGCCGCCGGCGAACCGGTCATCAAGGTCCGTCGTGAAGGCGACATCGACACCCGCGTCCTTTTTCCAGAGGCGCAGGCCCGCATCGAACCCGTTCACTCCGCTGAGCACGGTCCGGGCGAGACGCTCGCCGAGATTGCGCGGCTCAGCGTTGAATTCCAGACGCAGATTGCGGAAGTCAAGAGATGCGGTTGCGTCAAACTGTGATCCCGGAACCGTCACCGTGACATTCGTGCCGAGCAGGGCACTGGTGATCTTCGCAGGGAGGAAATCCGATTTTCCAAGTTCGAAAGCGGCAAGGGGGATGCCGGTTGCCTGTGCCCTGTATTCGTCGACGGGAATGTCCTTGCGCCTGTCGATGAGGGCCGCGATGCGCATCGTCATCGACGATCCCCTGGTTCCCTCGAGTTCCGCAGTCATCGGCTCGCCGGTCACGCGCTGGTCGGAAGTTACGTTTCTGACCGTTCCTGTGAGATAAATGAAATCGGGGTTCTGGCGATCCGTTCCTCCCGACACCTTCACGTTCTTGATCCAGTACCTGGGATAGCCACGCTCCACCGGGAAGTGAATGTTCTGTCCGCGCAAGCGCGGGGGTGTCTCCATCGAAGGCTCGGGGGCATACTTCGCCGCCTCTGCCCTGGCCATATCGATCCATTGCGAGTACATCGTTGCCTTTGTCAGCAGCTGTTTGCCCAGGAGAAGTTCAGCGAGGCCCATGGCATTGACGTCGGGCAGCCGTGCCAGGGAGAGGACCTGCCGATAGTCTTTCCCTACCGATTCGTCGATCGTGCCGGCGGCCGCGGAGAGCTTTTGAAGGCTCCCTTTCAGATCGGCCTGGCGTTCATTGAAGGTGCCGGTGAGATCGTTGACCGTTTTCCTTGCATCGTCGACCGTGGTAATCGCCGCTGCGATCTTGTCGACTGTTTTCAGTTCCGAAGGGTTTATTGCCCTGATCCCGGTCTCGACCTCCTGCAGGCGTTTCTTTCCGGCTTCAAATGAGGCCAGGGTACTGTCCCAGCCCCGCGATGCGTCCGTTGTGCCCGAGCGGAGCGTATCGATCAGAGTGAGCGTCCGGAAATTCTGTGTCCGCACCAGGCTATCGATGTTGAGTTGCCCGCGCAGCAGAGCGGGATCGAACAGCGGGGTTTTTTCCACGGACTTCTCGAGCACCTGCTGAATCAGGGCGGAAAACGGCGGTGTGCCGGCGGGTCCGGGGGCGGGGCGTCGGCCGCCGGGGAGAGAACCATCGGTTGTTCGTCCGGTGCCGAGAATGATGTCATTGATCTCCATGGTCTCGACGATGTATTTCCCGCGCACCAGCTGGCTCGCATCCATGGTGAAGCGTACCGGACCCGTCTCAAAGAGGTTCTTCCAGGGATCATCGGGGTTTGCCACCTGCAGTCTTGTGAATCGGAGCCCCAGGGGCGAATACGTTATGGAGAGTTGGTCGATCTCGACCCGCGCCCCGACAAAGTCTTCTGCTGCGTATTCGAGTCCTGCTTCCATCCAGCGATCGAGGAAAAAATACGTGAGGATCAGAAGGAGGAGGAGCGGAACCAGGACGACAACGATAAATTTCTTGCGCATAGTCAGCTCCCCAGGTCGCGAAGTTTCAGATACCACTGAACCAGGCCGCTGTGCCTGATGACCTGATAGATTTTCATCTTTTCAACGCGGGCGCCGATAGTTTTGCGGTAGGCGATCACTAGGTGCTTGAAGCCGAAGTAGATGGGGAGTGCCAGGACGAGGGCGCAGACAAAGCTTCCCATGACAACGGTGTTGTTGAAGCGCGTCAGCGGCGCCACCGGTGCGTTGTACAGCATGGTCCAGAACGGGCGAAGTGCGTCGATGTTTGTCAGGATCTGATACCCGAGCAAGTGAAATACCGGGTCGAGCAGATACGCGCAGAGGCCGCAAAGGGTGAAGGCGAGGAGTGCTGCGCCGAGGTTCACGTCGAAGAGAAGAATGATCAACCAGACGACCAATCCCTGCAGGGTGGTCACCGGGGAGAACCCGACGATCGATCCGAGCATGAATCCGCCGGCGACCTGCCGCGGTGTCTGCCCTTCGCGCAGAATAGCGACAAAATCCTTGATGATTTTCAGCCAGAACATGAAATCCTCCTTACTTCAGGAGTGGAACGGTGAACAGCATATACTACAGGGTTTCCTGCCTTGCTGCAAGCATCGGAGGTTTCATGGCACCGGCCTCCCGTCAGGCAGGGGTGTTACGGCAGCACCGACTGTCCGCGTGCGGTGCCGCCGGTTCGAGGATCTCCCATGCCGCACCAGCGCGTCGTGCGCCGGAAGAGTGTGGGAGCGCTCCCCAGCGGGCCTGACTTCCGGAGAACATGACCGAGGCGCTTCAGATTCCGTGCGGACTCGGACGAAAAGGCGTTCTCTTCCCAGGAGAGGAGATCCGGGAGGTGCTGGTGGTGGAAGCGGGGTGCGGTAATTGCTGCGGGGAGATCCATCTCGTGATCCAGAATGTTCGACAGTACCTGGAAAACGGACGTGATAATATGTGGTCCGCCGCGCGCTCCGGTGATGATCATCGGCGTGCCGTCCGTGTTGCAGACGATCGTGGGTGTCATCGACGAGAGGATACGTTTGCCGGGGGCGATAGCGTTTGCCTCTCCCTGCACAAGTTCGTACGTGTTCGGCGTCCCCGGTTTCACCGCGAAATCATCCATTTCGTTGTTCATGAGAAAACCCGCTCCGGCGACAACCACGCCGCCGCCATATAGAGAATTAAGCGTGGTGGTCAGGGCCACCGCATTTCCTTCTGCATCGACGGCGGAGAGGTGGGTCGTGTGGTTTCCTTCCCGCGGTGATATGACGGGGCGAAAGTTCACGCGCGATGATGGTGTTGCCTGCTCCGGGGAAATTCCGGACTGTTGCGCGCGTGCGAATTCTGGGGAGAGAAGGGAGTCTACGGGAATCCTGACGGCGTCGGGGTCGCCGAGAAACGCGTTGCGTGCGGCGAAGGCGCGGCGCATGGCCTCTGCTTCACAATGCGCGGTTGCGGCGGAGTTCCACCCCTGTTTTTTCAGGTCGTATCCACCGAGGATGTTGCACAGGAGGGCAAGCGTCACACCACCGGAGGAAGGTGGGGGCATGGAGATCACCGTATGGCCGCGATAGACGAATGCGATCGGTGTTCTCCATACCGCCTGGTACGCGGCAAGGTCCTCGCGGGTAATAATCCCCTTTCCGCGGTCCATCTCCGCGACAATGCAATCGGCCGTTTCGCCGGCATAGAATCCGTCGCGGCCCCGGGCTGCGATGCGTTCCAGTGTCCGGGCCAGGTCGGGGTTTTTCCAGAGTGTTTCCCGGGCGAGCGTTGTTGCGCCGTTGAAGAACAGTCGTCGTGACGCGTCGAATCGGACGAGGCGCGAGGAGTCGGAATGGAGGGTGCGGGCGAAGCGCTCGTTGATGCGGAATCCTTCGCGGGCGAGCCGGAGTGCGGGCGTCAGTATTTTTGCCCAGGCAAGTCGGCCGTATTTCCGGTGTGCTTCCCAGAGGCCGGCGACGCTTCCCGGGACGCCGGCTGCCCGATGGCCGACGAGCGATTGCTCTGTGGGATTTCCCTCGGCGTCGAGGTACATGTCGCGCGTGGCGCGGAGAGGGGCTTTTTCCCGGAAATCAAGTGCGGCAGACTCGCCGGTGGCAAACCGGGCGACGAGAAAACCGCCGCCGCCGAGGTTTCCCGCTTCCGGATAGACGGCGGCGAGAACGAACGCCGTTGCCACGGCCGCATCGACGGCATTTCCCCCCTGGTTGAGGATTTCAATCCCCGCATCCGATGCTCTTGCGTCATCGCTGACGACCATGCCCCCGGTTGACGTTACGAGCCCATCCGGAGCGTACGTGGGGAGCGTCGCGCAACCGGACAGAAGAAACAGGTGCAGCAGAGCAACGCGGTGGGGAGAGCGCATGGCCGGACCCTACGCCCCCCGGAAGATCGTTTCCTCTCGATTGAACCATCGGGCGCATGCCCAGAGGCTGAGGGCTGCGAGGGCGATGAGGGAAAGGTACACCAGGGCAAGCAGTCCCGGTTGGATTGTTCCCGCGATAATATCCTTTGTTGCCAGAGAGACATTGAGAACGGGGATCAGCGCGGTGACCGGGTTCAGGTTGAATCCCGGGACCATTCCGATGCCCACGGGAAGGATCACCACGATCGTGAGCGGACTGATCAGGCTCTGGGCTTCCTTGTACGATTTTGCATACATGGAGAGGGACAGGAGGAAGCCGGCGAAGAAGATCGTGAGCGGGAGCAGGAGAGAAAGCGTGAGCAGGACGGATTGCACGTCGAGAATGCTGGTGACTGCCTGCAGCATCTCCTTGGGCATTTCTGTTGCCTGACGGACGGCAACATACAGGCCCACCATCGAGACGGTGGCGCTGAGCAGGCCGGCAAGGACGACCACCGCGAATTTTCCGAGGAGAATCTGGAACCGGCTAACCGGGGCGGTCAGGAGGGTTTCGATCGTGCCGCGTTCCTTTTCTCCCGCGGCGAGATCGATGGCCGGGTACATGCTCCCCATGAAGCAGAAGATGACGAAGAGATACGGAATGAATCCGCCGATAGATTTTCCCACCTTCTCTTTTGTCGTCGCGATATCCTTTTCCTGCACCGTTACTGCGGATACCACAGAGCGATCGATATGCAGTCCCGCGAACCGGCGCTCAATGAGGACTTTCTCGTACTGGCTGATCAGTTCCCGCAGACGGCGCCTGGCAATGGCATAGTCCTCGGAGGATTTGAAGATCAGCGTGAGGGTGCCGGTTTTCAATGCATCGACCCGTTCCCGGAAATCTGGCGCAACAACGATGACCGCATCCAGGCTGTCCCGTTGAATGAGTGACTCGGCGCTGTCGGCTGCGGCGAGGTAGACGAGATGCACCCCGGGGAGTGTGATAGTCAGATCGGCGAGCCCGGGGGCGTAGCGGTCGTTTACCAGAGCAATGCGAAGGACTTTTTCTTCGGCCTTTTTGAGTTGCGACATCTGGAGTTTGGTGATGGCGGTGAACAGCAAGGGGAAGAGCAGGAGTGGAAAGATCACCATCATAAAGAGGGTCCGGCGGTCGCGCACGGTGTCGATAAGTTCCTTCCGGAAGATCGTGAGAAAGGTTTTCATGTCAGGCCGCCTCCACCAGGCGAACAAATTCGTCTTCGACGGATTGTGTTTGCATTTGTGCCGTGAACTCCTGGTACGTGCCGCTGTAAATCAGCCTTCCCTTGTGGATAATGGCGAGATCATCGCTCAGGAGGCTCACCTCGCCCATCCGGTGTGTTGAGAAAAGAACGGTCTTCCCCTGTTCCTTGCAGCGTCGGATGAACTGGATGATGCTCCGGGAGGTCACAACGTCGAGGGCGGCGGTTGCTTCATCGAAGACCACGATTGCGGGATCGTGGATAATCGTGCGGGCGATGGAGACCTTTTGTTTCATGCCGCTGGAGAGTTTACCAATCCTGCGGGCTGCGAACTCATGGATGCCGAGGAGCGTGAAGAGTTCCTCCCGGCGTGCGGCGTAGGTGTGCTGGTCGAGGCCGTGAAGGTCTGCATAGTACTTGACGAGTTCGTTTGGCGTCAGGCGGTCGTACAGGCCTGTATTCCCGGTGAGGAACCCGACGCGTTTCCGAACTTCCACCGGCTCCTTGACCACATCATAGCCGGCGACGGTGATCGTCCCTGCCGTGGGGCGGAGCATTGTGGCGATGAGGCGGAGAGCTGTCGTTTTGCCAGCTCCGTTGGGACCGAGGAGGGCGAAGATGCGGCCGGGTTTGCATGTCAGACTGACGTCCCGCACGGCGTCGATGGTCCGTCCGCGGAAGCCCGGCCCCATTTCGCGCCGCTGCTGCCTGGAAAGGGTGAATTGTTTGTTCAGGTGGTCGACGATGATCATCGCAGTGTATCCTCAGGCGCGTATGGGTGACGTCACGTAGAGATGCCGTTTGATCTTCTGGGTCGGCGTCTTTTCGAACGGTTCAGTCTGCTCGATAATGCGCTGGATGCGGGCATAGGACGGCAGGCGTTGGTTGATCTGTTGTTTCAGGTGATCGAGGAGGGTGGCGACTTCCCTCCGGAGCTGCGCTTCGCGTTTCCCGACACTGTTCAGGATCCGTTCGACTTCCTCATAATTGAGGTGGATGCGCGAGACCAGCTGATTGTCCTGCTCATACACGAGCGATTCGAGGACGAGTTCAAACTCGCTGATGATCGATTCCAGCTCTTCGGGGTAGATGTTCTTCCCGTTCGGCCCGAGGATCATGTTCTTCAACCGGCCCTTAATATAGAGGTACCCGTCTTTGTCAAACACGCCGAGGTCTCCGCTTCGGAACCACCCATCGGCGGTGAAGACGGAAGCCGTCCGCTCCGGGTCGCGGAAGTACCCTTTCATCACCGTAGGTCCCTTGATAACGATTTCCCCTTCGCCGGTAGCGGGATCGGGGTGTTCGATGCGAATGCGCGTTCCGGGTGTGGGGGGACCGGTTGACCGGTAGCGGCTCTTGCCGGGGGAGGTTCCGGCGACGAGCGGGGCGGTTTCGGTCAGGCCATACCCGATGGTATAGGGGAATCCGGCTTCGCGCAGGAAGAGCTCCACATCCGGAGCCAGCGGTGCCCCGCCGATCGGGAAGAGCCGCAGGGCCCCCCCGAACGTGGCCAGGAGCTTCTTTCCGGCAATCCTGTGGAGTCGTTTTCGGATGAAGGGGACGGCATAGAGTCCCCTGCGGACTACATTCTTGGTGAACTGGGGATGGACTTTCGTCTTGAAGATTTTTTCGATCACCAGGGGAACCGACAGCATGACGGTCGGTCTGACGACCTGCAGGGCCGGCAGCAGGGCCGCGGCGGTCGGCGGCCTGTCAAGATAGTAAACTGAGGCACCGATCATTACCGGGGTGATCAATCCAAGCGTGCACTCGTAGCTGTGGGAGAGGGGGAGGATCGACAGGAACCGGTCCTCCATCGACACGGCGACGATCTGGGGGATGGCGATTGCGTCGGACACAATGTTGCTATGGGTGAGCATCACACCTTTGGAGTGCCCTGTCGTGCCGGAGGTGTAGATGATGGAAGCGATATCGTCTCCCCGGACGGTCGGGGAGATGCGCCGCGCTAATTTCAACGCGGCTTCCTTCAGTTTTGCATATTCGCGGGATCCCTGGTCGAAGAGTTCAGCGAGCCGGTCTTTCTTTGTCCGGGGCGGGATCACGCTGAAATCATCGAGGAGCAGTGTTGTGGCCAGGGAGGGGACTTCGGCGTCCTCGATCTTCGGGAAGAGGCGTCTGGAGACGAAAAGGGCTTTTGCGTCCGCATGCCGGAGGATCTGGTGGATTTCCGTCGGATGGAAGTCGGGGAGAATGGGTACCGCGATCGCGCCCATGGTTGTGACCGCGAAGAAAACGGTTCCCCAGTTCGGCGTGTTTTCGCCGAGGATTGCAACCCGGTCTCCGGCGATCACACCGCGCTCATGCAGCAGGTGGGAGATAGTCTGCACCTGTTCGAAGAGAGCCGTGTAGGTAAGCTCCTGGCCGCCAACCATAGAGAGCGCGGTGCGGGGGCCATACCGCTCTACACTGTTCCAGAGAACATTGCGTAGAGTCCGGTCCTGGGTATCGGAGAGTGTAGCCATGCGTCTGGAAAAACCAAATATATCGGAAGTTCGGACGAATAACAAACGGGTTGCGCTGCTGTCGTGCGTGGAAATCCACCGCGGAAAACCGCTATCCGGTTTTCCCCGCTCCAGTTCACCTTCAAATTGCGTCTGATTTCAAGAGAAAACACCCTGGACGTTGATGGCACAATTTTGGACAGAGGAAGTAGGAAGAGGATTCTCCCGTGATTCATATTTCGCGTACGACCTGAAGAAGGGGGCGGTCCGGGCTCTGGCAAGTCTCCTTCCCACAACGCATATTATGACGGTGGAGCGCCGGCATTCAGCGCACGTGTCCCGGGACCCCGACAATCGGTCGTGGCACGGTGGATCGTCGCCGGTCTCACCATCGCACAGTGTATCGATGCTCTCTTTCTCTGCCGAAAGGTCCGTTATGCAACCCGACGTCCGAATGGAGCTTACCCGTCAGCTGGAAAAGCTGAAGTTCACTTCCGAAGGTGCGAGTTCTCGATGGCTTTTCACTGCCGGCATCATCGGAGAGGTACTGGGTGGTGTTGCCTTCATTGGCTGGTCTATTCGACAAACAGTTCAGGCGGTTTCTGAAGACCGACTGTTCTGGGTTGGTTATACGATTCTTCTTCTCGGCATCCTCCTGTTCGCGCACGCGGCGTACCTGATGATTATCCGGTCGATGAATCGCAGGTTTCGATTGCTCTATCAGGCTATTCTGGACGCGACGGCAGCACCATGAGGAGCTTCTTCTCCATGATCGTCGTGGCGTGTACCCTGGCGTCTTGCGTGGACCAGGGTCCCGGGCCGGTCTCCGACGCCTTTGAGCGGTGGCAGTTGCATGGTTTTCACGACTACACGATCGATCAGGTCCGAATCTGCTACTGCATCAACGGTGGTCAGAGCATGAGGATTACCGTCCGTGCTGATACCATCGCACGCGTGGTGAGGGTATCGGATAGTACGCAGCTCTCTGCTTCAGCATCCAAGATGTATCTGACGGTTGATTCGCTGTTCGGGGTGATTCGACATTCTCACGGGGATTCGTTGGTGGTCGCATACAATTCTGATTTCGGGTATCCCGAACGGCTTGACGTTAACCCGCAGCTTCACCCGGTGGACGGAGGAGTGCTGTACGAGACGTCAAACCTGAGAGTACCGTAACAGGTGGTTCTCGAGCTGTCTGCGGTGAGGAGTCGCCGCAGCGGACCTGTCGTGCAAAAGCATCGTGCCAGAGTCACACAACGATCAGGGAAAACGAAGGTGATATCAAGAAAGGACATCAAGCGGGCATACAAGGAACGGAAGAAGCCGGCGGGTGTTTTCCAGGTGAAGAACACGGTGAACGGCAAGGTTCTGCTGGGAAGCAGTCTGAACCTCGAAGGGGTCTTCAACAGTCACAGGTTCAGGCTGTCTATCGGAAGGCATCCCAACAAAGTTCTCCAGGAAGAGTGGAATGAGGTTGGTGCGGACGGGTTCGTCTTTGAAACCCTGGAAGTTGTTCAGGTGAAGGACGATCCCAACTTCGACCTGAACGATGAATTGACTCTCCTGGAGCAGATCTGGCTTGAGAAGCTCCAGCCCTTCGATGCGCGGGGGTACAATACCGACACCCGCATACGTCAGGTCTAGTGCCGTTCCCACACAACCGTTGAACAAGCACGTCATCTCTCTTCCCCCGATGCAGCCCGGATCCTCCATCATGCCCGGGAAGGTCAACCGGTGATTCCCGAAGTCATGAATCAGATTTCCTTCAAAGTCATCGGCAACGGCCTGAGGGTGACGCTGGCCGCGGAGGCGGGGCAGCTGGAATTGAACGTGATGGAGCCGGTCATCGCGCAGGCGATCGTCGCATCGGCAGCCATACTGAAGAGCGGCATGACGGTCCAGCGTGCGAAGTGCGTCACGGGCATCACGGCAAATACAATGTGCTGTCGCGCCATGGTGCAGCGGAGCATCGGGCTGGTGACCGCGCTCAATCCGGTGCTGGGATACAACGTCTGCACGGGGCTTGCGAAGGAGGCGAGTGCGACGGGGAAGGGTGTGTATGAACTCGTGTTTGAGAAGAAACTCCTCAGCCGGAAGGAACTCGACCACCTGCTTGCACCGGAGAACATGATACGGCCGCACCGGATCGGGGGCGAGGAGCGGGCGCGGCCCGTGCGGGAGTGAACGGCGTTCTGTGCTCTCCCCGTCGTCCTCCGCTCCGCGGCGCTTGCTTTTCCTTCCCATTCAATCTATTTTTGCACTGAAAGAGCGCTTCGTATGCCGCATCCGCAGGATCCCCCGGGCGCCGCGGCGCGGTTTTTTCCCCTTCCCACATCAGGCACCGTATGCCCTTGCCTCCAGACGCGACCCCGACGCAGTTGCAGGAAGAGAACCAGCGTCTTCACCGCGCGGTCGACGAGCTCTCGATCCTGAATGAGCTCCTTGCCGGCCTCGCACGTGCGATTGCCTCCTCGCTGAGTTCTGAAGATATCATGCGGACCATCGTTCATCAATCTCTCAAGGCGATTCACGCGGAGCAGGGGGTCATCACGCTGGTGGAGCCGCACGACGGGGATTCGATGAAAACGCTTGTACGGACCGCGGTGAGTTCGGCCCAGCACTCGCCCTACCATTTCAATCAGACTCTCCTGGGATGGATGTACCTGCACAAGAAACCGCTGATGGTTCTTAATCCAAAGACCGATGGGCGGTTTCAGGGGGTGGCATGGGACCCTTCCATCCGATCTCTCGTTTGTGTGCCCCTGATGATCAAGGCGGAACTCAAGGGTGTCCTGACGGTCTATAATAAGAAGGGATTGGAGCATTTCACGGAAGACGACCAGCGTCTGCTCGCGATCATTGCCGCCCAGTCGTCCCAGGTCGTCGAGAACGCGCGGTTGCACGAGGCGGAACTGGATCTTGAGAAGATGAAAGAAGATGTGCGGCTGGCCTACCGGATCCAGACGGACTTGTTGCCAAAGGAGCAGCCGCAGATTCCGGGCTATGATATTGCGGGGAGTAGCAAGCCGGCGCAGGTGGTCGGAGGGGACTACTTCGACTTCATTCCGGTCGACGAACGGCGCACGGCGCTCTGTCTTGGTGATGTCTCCGGCAAAGGTCTTCCGGCGTCGCTTCTTATGGCGAATCTCCAGGCGACGCTACGCGGCCAGACGCTTGGCGTGAACTCTGCACGGGAGTGCATACAGCGATGCAACAAGCTTTTGTATCAGAGCACGAGTTCCGAGAAGTTCGTCACCCTTTTTTACGGCATTCTCGACCGTGAGCGCCACGCGCTCAGCTTCACCAATGCAGGGCACGAAAACCCCTTTCTCTTCTCGGCGGGAGGAGCGGCGAACCGTTTGACCGAGGGTGGAGTGGTTCTCAGTATTCTGGAGGAATTTCCGTACAAGGAAGCCACGGTCGACTTCCGGCCGGGCGATGTGCTCGTAATCTTCTCCGACGGGATCACCGAGGCGATCAATCCTGCGCAGGAGCTTTTCGGAGAAGCCCGTCTTGCAGCCGTCATCGGGGAGCACCGGACCGCCACGGCACAGGAGATGATCGAGCGGATCATGGGGGCTGTGCGTGCATATGCGGGCACGGCCCCGCAAATGGACGACATGACCGTGGTCGTCGTCAAACGGCTTCTCGCTTCCTGATGTATCGTTCAGTACCAACCATTCACCGACCAGTGCAACGGACTACATACAATGGCAAACGTTCAAAGCAAGAAGGGTGTCATCGGCATTCTCACCGGCGGTGGGGACGTCCCCGGACTTAATCCGGCCATTCGCGCCGTCACGATCCGCGCTTTGCGCGAAGGGTATCAGGTGGTCGGCCTGCGCCGCGGGTGGGCGGGAGCCATCGATATTGTGCGCGACAAGGCCTATGACAACAGCGAGAATTACGTAGTTCTTGACGAACATCTCGTCAATCGCGCCGGACGCACAGGGGGAACATTCCTGCACACCTCGCGCACGCGCCCCAGCCACATCAAGAAATCTGAAGTGCCCAGGCATCTCCAGGAGGCCTACAATCAGGAGAACAACGATCTCACGCCTGAGGTCCTGAAAAACCTGAGCTGGCTCGGTATCGACTATCTGATTCCCATTGGCGGCGACGATACCCTGAGCTATGCAGTGCGGCTCTACCAGGAGGGGGTTAAGTGCGTGGCCATACCGAAGACGATGGACAACGACGTACCGGGAACGGACTATTGCATTGGCTTCAGCACCTGCGTGACGCGGACCATTCAGATCACCAACAGTCTCCGGACGTCGGCCGGGTCGCACGAGCGCTTTCTGGTTCTCGAGGTCTTCGGACGCTATGCGGGCTTCACGGCCCTGTTGCCGACCATGGCCGGTGCCGCGCACCGGTGTGTTATTCCCGAGCACCGCTTCAAGATCGAGCACCTGGTCGAGTTGCTCTCGTATGATCGGGCGCGGAATCCGAGTAAGTATTCCGTTGTGCTGGTGTCGGAGGGGGCAACCTTCGAGGGTGGGGGTATGATGTTTGCCGGGGAGACCACCGATGCGTACGGACATAAGAAGCTCGGGGGGATCGGCGACATCGTATCCGAGCAATTGAAAGAGCTCTCTCCGAAGTACAATAACGGGAAGACCATCAACGTCATCAACCAGAAGCTCGGCTACCTTGTCCGCGGCGGTGACCCCGATGCCATTGACTCGATTGTTCCGATGGCATACGGCAATCTTGCGCTGGATCTTATTCTGAGCAAGATCCACGGCCGGATGGTCGTGCTGAAAAACGGACGCTACGACAACATGCCGATCGACGCAGTGACCTCCTCGAAAAAGCTGGTCAACGTGAAAGAGCATTACAACACGGAGCGTCTCCGACCGCACTACACCAGCTTCGAGATGAAGCCTCTCTTCATCATGACAAGCGAATAGGACCTGATACGCAAGGAGCGATTATGACCCCGCTGCGCTGGCTCTGCCTCGCGTCGATTTTCCTTATTGTCTCGACCCTTCCGGTTGCGGGCCAGCAGCCATTCTTTCCGGGGGGGACCTACGACGGGAGCGTCCCTACCCCGGAATCGTTTCTCGGGCATCCCCTGGCAGAAAGTCCGGCGCGCGTTGCAGAGGTCTTTGGGTATGCGAAGATCCTTGCGGAGAAATCCGGGCGTATCAGGATCCTGGAGATGGGGAAAACGTACGAGGGGAGGGTGATATTCTATGTTGTTGTTTCCTCGCCCGAGAACATCGCCCGGCTCGACAGGATCAAGGCAAACAACGCGCGTCTCGCGGACCCACGGGGACTTACCGAGGATGCGGCACACGCACTCGCAGCGGAACAGCCGCTGATCGTCTGGGCGGAGTACGCTATTCACGGGGATGAAATTTCAAGTGTCGATGCGGCGCTGCAGGTCCTGTATCAACTTGCCGCAGGGACCGACGCAACGACGCTCGGCATCCTCAAAGAGCTCGTGGTCTGCATTGATCCGATGGTGAATCCGGACGGGCGGGAGCGGTTTCTGGGCCAGATGGAACAATGGAACGGTGCTGTCCCCAACCCGGATTTTCAGTCGTTTCACCATACCGGAACATGGCCCGGGGGGCGGGGGAACCACTATCTGTTCGACATGAATCGCGATTGGTTCATCCTGGCCCATCCGGAAATGCAGGCGCGGGTGAGGGCGATTGTGGGATGGAATCCGCACCTGATGATTGATTCACACGAAATGGGATCGACGGACACGTATCTCTTCCATCCGCCCCGCGAACCGTTGAATCATAACATCAGTCCGGTTCCTTCAAAATGGTGGAAGACGTTCGCTGCCGATCAGGCGAAGGCATTCGATCGGTATGGATGGAGTTACTACACGCGGGAGTGGAACGACGACTGGTATCCCGGGTACGGTTCCTCGTGGGTGCTGTACATGTCCGCGATCGGGATTCTCTACGAACAGGCCGGTGTGGACGGGTCGCTCGTGCGGCGCCCCGACGGATCTTTCCTGACGTACCGGGAGACCGTGCATCACCACTTTATCAGTACGATGGCCAATCTGGCGACTGCGGCCCGGAACCGGCAGCAGATTCTGGAAGATTTCACCGCTGATCGGCGGAAGGTGGCAGGGGATCCCCACGCAGAGACCTTCTATGTGGTTCCCGGTGCCAACGCCACCCGGCTTGCGCGGCTTGTCGAGCGCCTCAGCATTGCAGGGATTGAAGTCCGGAGGCTGGAGCGTGAGGCGATGGTACGGGGTGTTCAGGATGTGCGGGGAGCGATGCGTGGGGCGGTGAAATTTCCCGCGGGAACGGTCTTGATTTCCTGTGCGCAGCCGCTCGGCCG
>Ga0326726_10000150_pt1 | contig 67001 bp, 50 predicted proteins | sample MHFenrmetagenome_2_FD_207603 | JGI IMG/M metagenome (GOLD analysis project Ga0326726, IMG submission 207603) | Lab enriched peat soil microbial communities from Michigan Hollow, Ithaca, NY, United States - MHF15MN | ecosystem: Environmental > Terrestrial > Soil > Wetlands > Peat | place: USA... | reverse complement strand
TAGAAGTAGAGGCTCTGGAAGCGTGCGCCGCCTCCGACCTCGAAGTTATCGGTGCCAGCCTCGACGGCGGCTTCGAGCACCGGCAGGAAATCCTCGGTTTTGACCCTTGCTCCGTAACAGGACTGAAACCCGTCGCGGAAGGAAACATCCATAAACCGTATTTTTTTCATATCGAACTTTCGTTGGTTGTTACTGATTCGTCAGGGCCGCGCTCCCTCGTCCGTCGGGGTGGACGGAGATGCGGCCAATGCTTTCAAATTCCGGAAACGCCCCGGCACTCAGCCCTTTTCGCTCCCGAGGCTTTCGAGAATCGCGAAGGAGTCATCATAGACCTGCTGGTGCAGGCTGTTGCCGTGAGCGTCCATCGTGACGATGCACGGGAAGGCTTTGACCTGCAAGTGCCACATCGCTTCCGGCACGCCCATCTCTTCGAGGAAATCGACGCCAGTCACCTTTTCGATGCACTTGGCGTAATATTGCGCTGCGCCGCCGATGGCGTTGAGGTAGACTGCGCCGTGCTTCTGCAAGCCCGCCAGCGTCTTCGGCCCCATGCCGCCCTTGCCGATCACCGCACGCAGGCCGAGCTTCTCAATCACGTCCGCCTGGTAAGGCTCCTCGCGGAACGAAGTGGTCGGGCCGGCGGCTACGACGCGGTACTCGCCCGCTTCGTTCTTGAGCATCACCGGGCCGCAGTGGTAGATAATGCCGCCGCGGATGTCGAGTCCCTCCGGCAGATCGTGATGCATCACATAGTGGTGGAAGGCGTCGCGCCCGGTGTGCATCTCGCCCTCGACGATGACGATGTCGCCCACCTTGAGCGAGCGGATGGTCTCCTCGCTGATCGGAGCCTTGAGCACCACCTCGCGCCCCGTCAGCGGAATACCCGCGCCCCGCGCCATACGCTTGATCTCGCCGGGATAGCGGTACTGCCACTCGGTGATCGCGCCCTCTTTCGGGTCGATGATGACGCCGAGACGGCGGTAGGCCCAGCAGTTGTAGGCCACCGAAACGTAGAAGCTCGCCGGGACGCGATGCGATTTGCCGATCTTGCAGCCAAGCAGCGTGACCTTTCCGGCGAAGCCCATCGGCCCGATGTTCAGCGTGTTGGTCTTTTCGAGAATCTCCTGTTCGAGCTCGGCCAGCGCCGCGTCGGGATTGGTGTCATCGACACTGCGAAGTAACTGGTGCTTGGCGAGATCATAGCCGCTGGTGCGGTCGCCGCCGATGCCGACGCCGATGAAGCCGGGGCTGCAACCCTGCCCCTGCGCCTGGTAAACGGCGTGGAGGATGCATTTGCGAACGCCGTCGATGTCACGCGCCGCGCGGCCAAGTCCGGGAACTTCAGTGGGCAGCGAGTACTGGATATTCTTGTTCTCGCAGCCACCGCCCTTGAGAATGAGCTTCACCTCGATCTCGTCGCGCTCCCACGGCTCGAAGTGAATCACCGGCACATGATCGCCGAGATTGTTGCCGGAGTTCTTGCCGGTCAGCGAATCGACCGCGTTCGGACGAAGCTTGCCGGTGCGCGTCGCCTCGACAACCGCTGCCAGGATGTCACGCTTCATCGAGAGCAGATCGGCCCCTTTCGGCGCGTGAACGAAAAAGGTGGGCATACCGGTATCCTGGCAGATCGGGGCGACGCCATCGACCGCCATGTCGATATTGAGCGTGATGGCGGACATGGCCAGCCCGGCCCGCGAATCCGGCGTCTCCTTTTCAGCGGCCTCGGCAATCGCCTTGCGCACGTCGCTCGGCAGATTCGCGGAGGTCTCGGTGATCAAGGCTATCATTGAATCCCTGAACTGTTTCATAGTCGGCAAGCTTGTGGTGAACGAAAATTGAAACGACTCTCCCGCGGCAGCCCTGCCGGTTGGCCTCTGGACGGACGCCCGATTTCGAAACGAAGCACGGCTTCGGCATCATAGCCGGACAAATGGCGTAATCCTTTCAGCAGGAGAACAATTCCCGTGAGCTTTATCAGCGATTACGCTAATGCTTTCAGTATGACAAGCGAAATACGAGGGCTGGCAGTAAAACGTGGAATTTACAACTTTTTTTGAGAAACCCTGAACCGGCTATCACTTCAATGACAAAAGCGATAGCGCCAGAGACGCGACGCCTTTGCGCTCCGTTCTGGTTATACCGGATTTTTGACTTAGCTTTCGGAATGAACTGCGAAACGCATGAAAACCAACGACGAATTATGACCAGATTAGCCGAAGCCCTTCGTCACCGAGAGGCATATCCTCATCCCGTCGAACAGGAGATCGAGGTGGTCGAAACCCATATTTCATGGATATTCCTGACCGGCCGGTTCGCCTACAAGCTCAAGAAGCCGGTCAACCTCGGCTTTCTCGACTTCTCGACCCTCGAACGGCGCAAGCATTTCTGCCATGAAGAGCTGCGCCTGAACCGGCGGCTCTGCCCGGAGCTGTATCTCGACGTGCTGCCGGTGACGGAGTCGGCGGACGGATTCCGCATCGGCGGCGATGGCAAGGCGGAAGATTACGTCATCCGCATGGTGCAATTCGACCGGAGCTTTGAGCTCGACCGGCTTCTGCGAAACGGCGAACTGACGACGCACGAGATCGACGAAGCCACCAGCGTGATCGCCGCCTTCCACGCCGAAACGCCGCGAGCCGATCCCGCATCGCTCTTCGGCACGCCGGAGCTGATCCTCAAACCGATGCTTGAAAATCTCGATTTGACCGAGGAGGTCGCCCGCACGATCGAGGAGCGGAGCAGCATCGAGAAAATACGCCACTGGACGCTCACCGAACACCGGCGAATGAGCGGCGTTGTCCGCGAACGCAAGGCGCTCGGCATGGTGCGCGAGTGCCACGGCGACCTGCACACGGGCAACATGGTGATCCGCGACGGCAAGATCGCGATTTTCGACTGCATCGAGTTCAGCCATGCGCTGAGCATCATCGATGTGATGAGCGACGTCGCCTTCCTGTTCATGGACCTCGAACACTCCGGCAATCCAGAGCTGGCGTGGCATTTCCTCAACGCCTGGCTCTCGAAAAGCGGCGATTACGGCGGCTTGCAGGTGCTGCGCCTCTATTGCGTCTATCGGGCAATGGTGCGCGCCAAAGTCACCTCGATCCGCCTCGCGCAGGAGTCTGACGAAGCGGAGAAAGCCAAAACCCTCGCCGAGCACCACTCCTACCTGCAACTCGCGCTCGGCTACACCCGGCCCCGGAAGCCGATGCTCCTCATCACGCACGGCGTCTCGGGCAGCGGCAAATCGGCGATCTCATCGAAGCTCGCCGACATGGGCGGCTTCATCCACATCCGCTCGGACGTCGAGCGCAAGCGCCTGTTCGGCATCGACAGCCTCGAACGGAGCGCCGCGAAAGGGTTCGACATCTACACCCCCGAAGCCACGCAGAAAACCTACGCCGCCCTGCTCGACGCCGCATCAATCGCGCTGTCGGCGGGCTTTCCGGTGATCGTGGACGCCACCTTCCCCGACAGCCACAAGAGGAGACCGTTCATCCGCCTGGCCAACATGCTGAACTGCCGCTGCCACATCCTCTGCTTCCACGCCCGGCGCGAGGTGCTGCATGAGCGGGTGCGAACGCGCCACGCCGAAGGCGGCGACCCCTCGGAAGCCGATCTCAGGGTTCTCGAAGCCCAGCTTCACGCCAACATACCGCCGGATGGAGACGAAAAAGCCCTCTGCATTAATGTCAACACAGAGGGCGAAGTACCTATCGAAGCGCTACTCGCAGCGCTCGAACGCTGACAGGAAGCTGTCCACGTCGTCCACCACGTTCACTCCGACCTACACCGAAATCCCGAAGAAGTGGCGAATAACGAGTCCGGCGAGGAAGCTGATGCCGGAGACCACCATGATCAGCCCGGCCATTTCGAGGAAACGGCTTTTGAACGGCACCTCCTGCGCAACGGAGACGTAGTAGTTGAACAGGGCGATCACGATAAGCGCGCCGCCAAACGCAAGGGCGAGGCTGAGATAGATGTCATTCAGGAGCAGATAGGGCGCGATCAGCACCGCCACGGCGATGATGTAGGCGACACCGGTATAGATCGAAGCCTTGACGGGGCTTTTCGCGCCCGCCTCGGTTTTGGTGGAGAGATACTCCGATGAGGCCATCGAAAGGGCGGCGGCAAAACCGGTGATCATGGCCGTCAGCGCCACCAGGCGGGTATTCTGAAGGGCGAAGGTGAGGCCCGCCAGCGCACCCGTAAGCTCGACGAGCGCGTCGTTCAGGCCGAGCACGATCGAGCCGGTATATTGCAAACGCTCCTCGTCAAGCACGGTGAGCAGCGCCTGCTCATGCTCCTCCTCGTCCTTGATGAGCGCGCCAACATGACTGCCCATGCTCGACACGCGCTCGTAGGCCTTCTGCGCGGCCTTCTCCCCATTCTCCATCAATTTGACGGCGAAGGTAAAGCCCAAGAGCGAAGCAATTAGCGAAAAAATCCGGATCCTGAAATGATCCGGTTCCACATCCCGCCCTGTGAATTTTTTCCAGACCTGGTAGTGGCGAAGCTCATCATCGGCAATCTGGGCGAAAATCCGGCGGTTTTTTACACCATCAACCCGCTCCGAGAGATTCTTGTAGATATGGTGCTCGGTGATCTCGTTTTTCTGGAATCCGGCAATATGACGCAGATCGGTTTCAGACAGTTGGCTCACAAATGGCAATAAATTAATGGTTTACAGTTCAGCCGGTCTGCCAGGCGAAGAGACGCTCCGTCAGACCGGCTGATGATAAAGAATGGAAAAAAGATTGCTCCAGCAATATGATAGTAACGAAAGATAGTGGGCTAAAGCCCTGAATTTTTTCTTGTCACAACCCCCGGCCTAAAGACCGGGGCGATTGTGAAGAGCTTTAATCACCAAAATAATAAGCAGGTAACATTGCAGTTGCCCCGGCTTTTTACGCCCTTGTGGCCGCCTCGACCAGCTCGTTCATGCGCGAGACGTAATCGGCCACCGATTCGAGATCGCCTTCGAGCAGGAGCGCACTTTCGAAAAGCTGCGTGACCGCCGCCCGCACGACCGGATCGCTGGAAAGACCAACGGCGTATTTGCCCGCAAGGTTCCTGATGATCGGATGCGAGGTGTTGACTTCGAGAATCTTCTTCGATGCGGGCATGTCAGCATCCTTGCTCATCATCTTCATCATCTTCTCGAACTGGCTGTCCATCGCATCCTTGCCGCTCACGAGCGTCACCGGCGAGCTGACGAGCCGTTTGGACTCGACCACGTCGGCAATACGGTCGCCAAGCACCTCCTTGAAGAGCGAAATCACGCCAACGGTGCCTTCCGCGCCGAGTCGCTCGCCTTCAGGCTCGACCGTGCTCGTATCGATTTCAGCCTTCTCGATCGACTTGAGCGGCTTTTTGTCGTACTCGAAAATGGAGGGAATGACAAACACATCGACCGGATCGGAGAGCAGGAGCACCTCGATATCGCGCTTCTTGAAATATTCGAGGTTGGGATTGGCCAGCATCTGGCTGCGGCTGCTTCCGGAGTGGTAGAAGATTTCGGTCTGACCTTCGGCCATGCGCTCCGAATACTCCTTGAGCGTGACGTATTCGCCTTCGCCGGTTTTGGTGGTCTCAAAACGCAACAAATCGATAATCTTGTCGCGATTGGTGAAATCGGTGTTCAGGCCGATCTTGACGATGGTGCCGAACGCCTTGTAGAAGGTGCGGAACTTCTCCGGCTGCTCCTTGGCGAGGGTGTCGAACCAGCCGAGCAGTTTGCCGGTGAGAATCTGCTTGATCTTGGCCATCACCGGGCTGGACTGCACCATCTCGCGCGAAACGTTCAGGGACAAATCCTCGGTATCGACGACACCACTCACGAAGCGCAGATATTCCGGCAACAGGTCGCGGCACTCGTGCTGGATGAGCACCTTCTTGACGTAGAGCTGCGGCCCGCGCTTTTCAAGCGCCCCCTGGTTGTAGAGCAGCTCCGCCGGCGCTTCGGATGGAATGAAGAGCAGCGCCTTGAAGCTCACCGCCCCCTCGACTGACACGTGCAGGTAGTCGAGCGGCTCTTGGTAGTCGTTCGAGATAAACTTGTAGAACTCGTTGACCTCCTCCTCCTTCAGCTCGCTTTTCGAGCGCTGCCAGAGCGCCGTAATGCTGTTGATCTGGCGGCTGCCGATGCAGATGGGATAGTCGACGAAGTTGGAGTATTTCTTGATGATCTGCTCGACGCGATACTCCTCGGAAAACTCCTTGAACTCTTCCTTGAGAGTGAACGAAATCCTTGTGCCGCGAGCCTCGCGCTCGATGGGTTCGATGGTGTATGAACCCTGGCCGGAAGATTTCCAGCGCCACCCCTGCGAACCGCTCTCGGCGCTTCTGGTCTCGACGGTCACTTCGTCAGTCACCATGAAGACCGAGTAGAAGCCCACGCCGAACTGGCCGATGAGGTTGGCGTCAAGCGGTTGGCCCTCCTTCTGCTGCTGCCGTAGCGACTCCATGAAGCCGAGCGTGCCGGACTTGGCCACCGTGCCGAGATTCGAGATCAGCTCCTCCTCGCTCATGCCGATGCCGGTGTCCTCGATCACGAAGTTGCCGGACTCCTTATCGACGGTGATGGTGATCTTCAGGTCGCCAGATTTGTCGATATCCTCTTCGGCCGAGAGCATCCGGAAACGCACCTTGCCGATAGCGTCGGAGGCGTTGGAGATCAGTTCGCGCAGAAAGATTTCGGGATGGGTGTAGAGCGAATGGACGATCAGGTCCAGAAGCTGCTTCATTTCAGCCTTGTATTCGAATTCCCGAACGGATGAAGAAACGTTGTTGCTCATAATGCACGTGCTGGATAAAATTAACCGGGATTGACTGCCCTTTTCAAAAAAAGTACATCAAAGGCTGCGCGACCACAGAGTCCGCGTCAGCTGATCGAGGGGTAAATTTAAGGTAGCAGATGAAATATAGCAACAACTGAATTTTTACGAAAACTACCAAAATAACACAGCCGCTTGCACAATCAATGCGCAAGCGGCTGTGAACCCAGAATATTAAAAGGCACTTTGAAAAGTTGATTATGCTTTCCGGTTGTCGCGTCAGTCCTTACGAGTCGAGATCATCATTATGCATCACGCGTCCGGAATCCCCCGTTCTTGCGCGCCATTCTCATTGAAGATCAGGCGCTCACGAAACTTTTTCATAGTGCCTTTGATAAAATAAGCCTGTCAGACACTACTTCTCATTTTCCTGCTTGGTGGCTTCATACTTCTTTCTATTGTTTCCGTTGCTGTTGGCATCATGTTCCGGCGGATTGTAGTTTACCGTCAAATCCACGACACGGCTCTGCTCACTATCGACAAGAACCAGGAAGGTACAACCGACAATTCCTGTCATCGTCGTAACACCTCCGTTTGACGAAAATCCTGAAGCAAGACCGGCCATCACACCTGAAGGCCCATTGATCAATCCTGATGCAAGCGGCGCAAGCGTAATCCCGGATGCTTTACCATCGACTCCAATTGTAAAGGAAACCGTATTCGGAATAGTAAGAAGAGTAATATTATATCCATTCAGCTCAGAGATGCCTGCTATATACTGGCGCGCATCAAACAACAACGTTGAAAAATCAACCTCATCGGCTTTATTTTTTCGACTCTGGATTGTTATGGAACCGATCACCTCACCTTTCCCTATACCGGTCAGATTTGTGTCAACATATCTTTCCTTGTTTTCTGGCCTCGCGGCTGGAAATGTACCATTGAAAATAATTTTTGTTCCGCCACTACACCCGATAGCGACATCATGGTAATTCGAATAGAACAGGTTTTGCGATAAAAGCGAAAGACCTTTGACCTGAGCTGGATACCCCTGCAGACTGAACAGGGTCGGAGTGGTAACGCCTACTCCTGGTGTACCGGGAAGATTGAGGGACGCCTTGTAATTTTGTATTACAGACCCCCCGGAACTATTGTAAAAATTACCGTCAGAGAACGAATTCGCATTCGCTTTGTTGCTATTGTCATTCGAGACACCGCCAATAGAGATATTATCTCCAAACGCAACGTTGCCTGCGAAAAGAACTGAAAGACTCAATAATAATAATAGGCGCTTCATTTCTCCCCCCCTGATATTTCTTTTAAATAAGATGGTTGGCTGGAACATTCCAGCCAACCATAAATTAAGCGAAACTGACCTTACGGGGCAGTAACGGCAGGAGCATTGTAATTGTAGGACCCACCAACAGCAAACGCCGTAGCAGAATTGCTAAGATCGATGCTTACCGCGCCTGTCGAAACAGCGCCAGTCGTGATGCCAGACAATGAAACATATCCGGTCGTGCCACCGGCAGCAGCTGCATCGGCACCAGCAGCAGCAGCAGCAGCACCACCAAGAGGAGACGCATCAGCAGCAGCAGCACCAGGAGATGCCGCGCTTGAGGCTTCAGCCATTCCGCTTCCAGCAATTGCGCCACCTGAACCCATGAAAGAAAGCTCAGGATAAACCGGAGCCACGTGACCATTCTGAATGGCAACCGCATGGGCAGAAACATTGATCATGTCGCCACCAACCGCAGGGGCATCATAAGCAACCTGACCGATATTGCCGCCAGCCGCCGGGGCTTTGAAATCAGCATTGATAGACTTGTTCACGTCGATTCTTGTGATATCGGTCGTCCTTGTGATATCGGTCTTCGTTGTGATGTCAGTCTCGACATTGAGATCCAGCTTGTTGTCGTTGATGTTCGTTCCACCCATCTGACCAGGATGTGGAGAAGAACTTGAGCTGCTTGCTTGTCCACCAGCAAAAGAATTGTTGCTGAATCCGAATGCCGCAACGGCTACCATCGCTGTGATGATTGTCTTTTTCATGATTGGTTCCCCCAGTTGTTTTGAGAGTTGTGTGTTTTAACCTTTACATCATGATCAAGCCCGGCTTTTTTGATTGGCCAAATACTGATCATAACATAAGTACTTCTTATTACAAAGTACATTACAACATACAACACACTCATAATCAAAGTTCCCCGCATAAAGCAGCGTTTACCCCGTAAATGCTGCTAATAGGTTTGCTTTATAACTGGTTATCGTCGATGATTTTTTTTATCTCTCTCAATAAAAAGCGCACCAGAGGGGAAGAAGGTGACCCAAGGATACTCAATAGTCTTTTTGTTGTTGTATAAATGGCGAAAATTAGCACTGAGCGGATCGAAACGTCGAGGTGCTTATGGCTTTGGCCGTTACAATTGTCGCAAACCGACGGGAGATCGTCCGCGCACAACCAACGCATGAATAAAAAAGCCGCAGAAGATTTGGCTCCTCTGCGGCTTCAGGCTTTGTTCTATGGTAACTCTCTGCTTGTTAAACCCTTCTGAGCTTTTTGCGTGCAGCGGCTTCACCATCGTACACCCGCTTGACGCCGTCGCCGAGCGCCTGCTCGATGTCCCGGATGTTGTTGACCAGCCTCGACATGCCGGAAATCTCCACCGATGCCGCCTGGTCGGAACCCCACATGGCTCGGTCGAGCGTCACATGGCGCTCCACGAAGGTCGCGCCAAGAGCGACCGCTGCCCAGGTGGTGGCCAGCCCGACCTCGTGGCCCGAATAGCCGATGGGATTGCCGGGATAGCGCTGTTGCAGGGTATTGATCATCCGGAGGTTCAGCTCATCGACCGGGCATGGATAGGTGGAATTGGTGTGCGCGATCAGGAGATTGTCGCAGCCAAGCTCGTTGACGGCCGCATCGACCTCCTCCATCGTGGACATGCCGGTCGAGATGACGAGCGGTCGGCCGGTCGCCTTGGTCTTTTTCAGCAGGGTCAGATCGGTCAGCGACGCTGAGGCCGCCTTGTAGCAAGGCGGATTGAACTGCTCCATAAAATCGACCGCCTCCTCGTCCCAGCATGAGGCGAACCACGCAATCCCCTTTTCGCGGCAGTAGGCGTCGATCTCGGAATAGTCGTCGAAACCGAACTCCACCTTGTAGCGATAATCCATATAGGTCATGCGGCCCCACGGCGTATCGCGCTCGATGAGCCGCTGATCCATCGGCACGCACAGCTCCGGCGTGCGCTTCTGGAACTTGACCGCATCGCAGCCAGCCAGCGCCGCGCCTTCGATCAGTTTTTTGGCCACGTCGAGCGAGCCGTTATGGTTGATACCGATCTCCGCGATCACGTAGACGCGATGGCCGTCGCCGACCATGGAATTTCCGATTTTCACTTCAGCCATAGATAAATCCTGCAATGATTATAAAAGCGTGCGCCGCAAGACGCCTGTTGAGTAATACTGATATTGGGAAAAAATCGCGAGAACTCACGACGCTCTCAGCGCGATGAGCCATTCGGCGTACTCCCGGAAAGCGCCACGCCCACCGTGCGCCGAGCATTTATAGTGAACGCAGGGTTCGACCAGATGCATCGCGTCACCCGGACAGGCCACCAGACCAGCCGGAGAGATGGCGTTCATAATCTCGATGTCGTTCACGTCATCACCGATATAGGCGATCTCGGCCACGGTGAGGCCGGTATCGGAGAGCACATCCGCCAGCTTCGCCAGCTTGTCCTTGACGCCGAGGTAGAGTTTTTCGATATGAAGCTTCTGCGCTCGCTTGACGATGCTTGGCGACACCTCGCCGGTCATGATGCCGGTTTCGACGCCGTGAGCGAGAAGCCGCTCGACCCCCATACCGTCACGTATGGAATATCTTTTGAACTCTTCACCGCGTTCCGAGTAGTAGACGCCGTTGTCGGTAAACACGCCGTCATTGTCCGAAAGAACGAGCCGGATACGCGATGCTCTCGATTGCTGTTCCTGAGGAGAGAGAAGAATCATGAACGTCAAGGGGGTTTCTGTAAAAAGCGCCTTACCGCAAAATACCGGCTAATATATCACTTTTCTGTAATATCAACGACAGCGTCTCGAACGGGAAAAAATTCAACATCCATCAACAAGTTATCCACATTTCATCCACGAATGGGAGAAGCCGGAACTGACGCGGTTTTACGGACGTCTCACGGCATACCCACAGAACGGAACACGAGAGGATCATCTCCATTATCTCATTAATTCACAAAAGGTTAGAGATAAAAAACAGATGATTTTTTCCTTGAGAGATCAAGCCATATCCGTCATCGACTCCACATAAATCTGAAAGTATATATCAACTTTTCAACATTATATGCCACGCTAAAGACAGTATTTTTGATGCATCGGAAAATAAATAAAAAGGGGGTCATGGCAGTTATTCCATGACGCCCCGTCAATTTCGCCGAATCAGAATAAAGTGCTGAATACCGGGATCAGGCGTAGGTTTCGTTGTAGCGGGTGATCGAGTCGAGCAGGATCTGTTTGGCCGTGGCCGCATCCATGAAATCCTCGACGAGCACGGTTTTCTGTTCGAGCGCCTTGTACTCTTCGAAGAAGTGCTGAAGCTCCATCTTGAAGTGCTTGCCGAGATCGTGGATATCCTGGATGCCGCTGACGCTCATGTCGTCTTCGGCCACCGCGATGATCTTGTCGTCGCCCTCGCCGTGGTCGATCATGCGCATGACGCCGATCACCCTGGCCTGCACCACGCACATCGGCACGATGGAACACTGGGAAATCACGACAATGTCGAGCGGGTCATGGTCTTCGCCGAGAGTCTTGGGGATGAAGCCATAGTTCTCGGGATAGAGGAGGGAGGAGAAAAGCACGCGGTCAAGCTTGAGCATACCGGTTTTCTTGTCCAGCTCGTACTTGGTCTTGCTGTCTTTGGAAATCTCGATGATCGCATTCACTACATTCGGGCAGTCATCCCCGATCTCGACGTGATGCCACGGATTGAAATTCATAGTTGCCTGTCTTTTTTATCGGTAAAGGGTGAATTGAAAAAGTTTGTGAAGATAGAATTTTTTTCGAAAATCCGGCAATAAACAGCAACAAACTCTGCTGAAAAAAGGAAATGAAGACTCCCCGCCAATTTCGTGCCTCAGAGAATTACGTAAAACGTATATTATCGCATACACTTACCGCAAGCCCTCAAGAGCGATGAGGTATTGACCACACCAACGGGCGCTTTGAGCAGCCCGGTGCTGGACAGTTCCTCTCCAGCAGCGAACCGGTGTGATCGAGGGATGCCACAAGACTATTTTATCATCATCAGTCCCGGTGATCCGCTCACGGAAATCCGGAATTAACCGAAAAAAGGAAAACCATCATGAGGATTCGCGCGTTCAGCATCGTCATCGCCCTGTTCTGCACCTGCCTCGTCATGACGGGATGCGACAAAAGAGAAAAAGTGAGCAACCTGAAACAGCTCGACGGCAAGGAGTTCGCCATCCCGACCGGCACCGTGGCCGACCAGCTCGTGCTGTCGAAGATTCCGAATGCGAAATTCAAGTATTTCAACACGGTGCTCGATGCCGCCCTTGCTGTCAAGGCGGGAAAGGCCGATGCCGCCGCCTATGATGAACCAATCCTCCAGAACATTGCCGCCAAGCAAGGCGGGCTTGTCGTGCTGAAGGATATGATCACCGTCGATAATTACGGCTTCGCTGTCAGGCGTGACGATAAGGAATTGAAACAGGCGATCGATACGGTCATCGACGAAATCGGCAAAAACGGTACGACAGCCCAAATGAAGGCGCGCTGGTTCCCCAAATCAGGCAGCCCGGCTCCGATGCCCGAAATCGCCTCGACCGGAAGCAACGGAGTTCTGAGGCTCGGCACGGCCAGCGTCACCGAACCCTTTTCGTTCGTGGACGGCTCGGGCAAGATCGTGGGCTACGATATCGAACTGGCTCGCTATATCGCCAACAAGACAGGCAAGAAGCTCGAAATCGTCAACATGGATTTCGGAGGCATGATCCCGGCTCTGATTTCGGGCAAAGTCGATATGATCGCAGCCTGCATCACCATCACCGAGGAGCGAAAAAAGCAGGTACTCTTCTCGGAACCATACTACGTCGGAGGCATTGCCGCTCTCGTGAAAGAGTAGAAACCATGACAGTGGCGGCGCGGATTTCCTATAAAAAAGGGTTAGCGGCAGGAGTGCCGGGATTTTATATTTCCATCCGTCCAAATCCAGGGGGAAAGCAATCGAAAACCGGCAATATCCGTTCAGCTCATGAATCGAACAAGCAGGCCAGACCAAGGTAAACCGTCAGCGGCAAGAGCGATACGAGCCTTGCCGCTGCTCTGCATGCTTGCCGCGCTCCCTATGGCGACAGCGTACGCCTCTCCAGCCGGGCCGACCATGATGAACGCCTTTATCGAGAGCTTCCACAACAACATCATCAAGGAGAATCGCTACCTCCTCATCATTGACGGCCTGAAAACCACCGCGTTGATCGCCGTGCTCTCAACCATCCTCGGCACCTTCCTCGGCGCTCTGGTCTGCTTCATGAGGATGTCGCGCAACCCGTTGCTGAATCTGCCCGCACAAGCGTATATCTTCATCCAGCGCGGCACGCCGCTTCTGGTCTCGCTGATGTTGATGTACTATGGCGTCTTCGGCTCCGTGGATATCAACCCGGTCGTCGTGTCGATCATCGCCTTCGGCCTCAACTTCTCCGCCTACGTCGCCGAGATTTACAGGGCGGGCATCAACAGCATCGACAAGGGGCAGATGGAGGCGGGCATCGCCATGGGATTCACCAGATTCCAGACCATTCTGCACATCATCCTGCCTCAAACCGTCCAGCGGATTCTGCCGGTCTACAAGGGTGAATTCATCTCGCTGCTGAAAATGACCTCCGTGGTTGGATACATCGCCGTGCAGGATCTGACCAAAGCGAGTGACATCATACGAAGCCGCACCTTCGACGCCTTCTTTCCGCTCGTGATGGTGGCGATTCTCTATATCCTGATTTCATGGCTGCTCATGCTTTCGCTCGAGTACGTCGAAGTGCTGGTCGATCCCAAATCAAGAAAAAAGCGACTTCAGAACGCATGATCACCATCGAGCATCTGTCCAAGAATTTCGGAAACCTTTCCGTTCTCAGGGACATCAACATTGAAATCAGGGAGGGCGAGGTCATCTCGGTGATCGGCCCTTCAGGCAGCGGCAAAAGCACGCTCCTGCGCTGCATCAACCTGCTCGAACGCCCAAGCGGAGGCTCCATCAGGATCGACGGCGCTGACCTCCTCGATCCGAAAACCAACGTGCCGAAAATACGCCAGAAGATGAACATGGTCTTCCAGTCGTTCAACCTGTTCGACCACCTGACCACCCTCGAAAACCTGACGATCGCGCCCGTCCGGCTGCTGGGAAAAAGCAAAACTGAGGCTGAACGCAAGGCGATGGAGCTGCTCACGCTGGTCGGTCTTGGCGAAAAGGCAAGCAGCCTGCCTTCGGAGCTTTCCGGCGGCCAGAAGCAGAGGGTCGCCATAGCCCGATGCCTGGCGATGGAGCCAGAGATCATCCTGTTCGACGAACCCACCTCATCGCTCGACCCGACCATGGTCAGCGAAGTGCTCTCGGTCATCAGGCGGCTCGCCAAAGAGGGCATGACCATGGTGATCGTCACCCACGAGATGGATTTCGCCCGGGACGTCTCCCACCGGGTGCTCTACATCGACGATGGCATCATCTACGAGGAGGGTTCTCCTGAAAAGATTTTCAACACTCCCGAAAAGGAAAAAACCAGAGCCTTCATCAACAGGATTCGCAGCATCCGCCACCTGGTGACCTCTCCGTCATACGATATTTATACGATACACGCCGAAGTCGAAGCGTTCTGCGAAAAACAGATTCTGTCGGCCAAGACAAGAGAAAAGCTGCTTTCAATCGTCGAGGAGCTACTCAGGCGATACAAACCGTTGCTCTCAAACACCGCCGTGGAGATGACCCTGGCCTACTCCGAGAAAAAAGGAAGCCTCGAACTGACCTTCGAAGACACCGGAAAGGAGTTCAATCCACTCGTCGAACCGGCACTTGCAGCCGACGGCGCTGAGAATTCCGCCATCGCCGAAAACATGGGAAACATCGAATACCACCGCACCGGCAACCGCAATCGCCTTTCGATAACGCTCGACTGAAGGGTAGCGCTGTCTGAAACACGACAAACACCGAATCGGAATCGATCTTATACAAACAACTGTTGATCTTCGCGGACGATCTGAATTCATCCCGCGATATGATAACAATGAAGCTAAACGTGTATATCAAAGCGGTCAATGACGATTCTTGCATGATGCAAATATCGGATGGATCGAGAATTCCGAGCAACGCGCAATTCATCAGATAATAGCGACCAAAAGTACTAACTAAAACAGAATTCAAAGAAATAATTTTACAGGATATTTTGAAAAAGTTATAGCTCAAAGATTCTTTACTTGCTTATTATTTTCGCAGATATAAAAATATTATCTGTTTTATTAATATTTTTCTTCAACAAAACTACATTGAATATTAAGATTTTTTATTATCGTTGATTTTGCTTTTCGAAGTGTATTTCGGGCAAAATAACTTGAACCTCCATCTCCGCCCCCTCCCTCTGCCAATAAACGATGAAGTTCACTTTTGCACTTTTAAATAAATATTTTTTATTCTCCATATCCTGAATCGTCTTTTGAAATTGCTGGGAGAATTTCAATACAACCTGACCTTCTGAATTCAAACACTCATATCCATTCAGATACAACTCATCTCCGCTGACAAGTTGCGCTACCAAATACTGCCTGTAAATAAAATAGTCTAACCATACATCCTTGAAGGTCAGATGCATAACCAGCTCGCTTGGTGGCAAATGAACTCCTCTATCTTCAACACGCTCAAGATTCTCGACAAGAATATTGTGAAGATAATTAGAATTTAAATGAACAGTCAAATTCTGCTTTGCTCTGGTCAGGGCGACATACAACACTCTTTTTGAGTCATCTGATGATGGAAAGAAATTTTCAAGCATTAGAAATACATTATCAAACTCCTTCCCTTTTGCTTTATGAATGGTTGAAACAAAAATCGAGTCACCATTTTCACCGATAAAATCTTCTAGCTTCGACTCCCGAATGAAGTCCTCAAAATCTGACTTGTATTTTCTTATCGGATTGGCCGCTTCAAAATCAACGATTATATTTCTACATACTGAATATTTTGTACTTTTTAAATATTTTTTAACCAATTGCCGCTTTGCATTTTGCCATACTTCGTCACTGATGACGAATACGCCATCACCCAAATCCAGGCAACTCAAAAAAAATCTTACCTCAGCAAGATTATACAAATTGAAACCGTCATTCGACTGAATCAGCTTAGCGTTGATCTGATTTTTCAAAAGAAGTCCCGTTATCTGAAGCGCTTCCTCATTTAATTTTACAAGCACACAAGTAGTGCCTGTCAGTTCGGTATCGAGTATATCCTGAACAACCGGCGATACGAGGTTTCCGCTTCCATAATGAACAATTTTTATTTTTCCGGAATCTTTTTGCTTTGAACTGATTGGAGTCTTCTTCAATCGGTGATCGATTCTTTTTACAAACTGGTTTGAGAAATTGACAAGATTGCTTTTGCTTCTGTAATTCTCGACCAATTCATACTTTGTCGCATTGTTCACCTGAATGAACTGTTCAAGATATTTCGAACTAGCCCCTCTGAATTCATAGATATTCTGATCATCATCCCCAACGGCAATCACTCTCATCTCCTCATTCTGCTCCATCAAGGCGATTATCAGGCTGAACTCATCTTTGTTCATATCCTGCGCCTCATCGATAACCAATACAGTTTTTGTAATTCGACTGGCCTCGACATCATTGTTTTTTATCTTTTCAACTGCTATTCTTAAAATATCATCCGTCTTTTCCAGATTCCCGACCTTACCCAAGAGGTCGAAACAGTATGAGTGAAAAGTTTTTATTTCGATGTAATAGGCAGCATTTCCTATAAGATGAATCAATCGCTTTTTGAATTCCGTCGCTGCGGCTCTTGAAAAAGTCAGCATGAGCAACTGCTCATGCTTCACATCCTCCATCAGCAGCAAGGACGCGAGTTTATGGACAAGAACTCTCGTTTTACCACTTCCAGGCCCGGCAGCGACGACAATATTTTTTGAATCTTTATCGTTAATAATTTTTAATTGCGTCTCGGAAAGGGTTCCGAAAAGTTGTTCGAACTTGGCCTCTGTCATCTTAAGATTCAGAATATTAGCCTTGCGTCCGGGAAAATATTTTCTTAAAAATAATGAGTATTTCAAGTGAAAGTAATCCTCGACGAACTGCAAAGCATCTTTATAATCGACAATCATCTTCTTTGCATACTCGCCGACAATGTGAATTTGCTGAACCTTGTTTTCGTAAAACTGGTTCAGCTTCTGATAATCATCTTTTGTATAACTTTTTTTATTGTTCTGTTCGAGCCGCTCGATACTCAATCTGTTATAGGTGACAAGAAATCCGCCCTCGATTTTGATTGCCTCGATTCTTGAAAGATAAAAAAGCGTATCCTCTATATCATGAATACTGACAGATAACTTAAAAAGAGATGATCTCTCATCATAAGCAGACTTCAATTCATGAACTGAAAAATCGACCAACAACTCTTCTGTTCCTGCCTCATCCTCCGATACATTCAAGTTGCTTTTTTCATAAAGAAATTCTACAATAAACCTTGCCAACTCATACTTTTTTTCTGATTTATCTTTGAGTTCATCTTTTGGATACAGACAAAGCATGGCGATGTAATTCTTTGAGTGCACAGAATTTTGCCTTTTAATCCAACCTTTGATCGCCCAAATATTAATAACTGTTTTGATCTTGCTTATGCTCACTGCCTCGCAGCCATTTGACTCAGCCTTTTCATTCAACTCCTTGACGTTGAATAATTTCTCTTCCTCTTCTATTTCTGACAATAAAAATCTCTCTATCTTACTGAATACTTCAACAATATCTAAAGAACGATTTTTCTTCTCACCTCTTTTTATAAATACTGTCAAATCTTTTTCGTCAGCAAGAATTTTTTCGTCTCGAAGCAGATTCACAATTTCAATCACCTCTTCCTTGACAATCCCCAAGTGGTCGCTGATGTAATCGATTCTCGACTCACCTGACTCTTCACTTGAATGCTTTCTGCTTTTACTGGAATAAAGCTTTTTGATAATTCGGATTCCTTTTTCCTTTTGATCTTCTTCAAATCTATTAGATGAATTTATCTTATCTATAGCTTCTTGTGCATTCCTGGAGAGAATACTGTCAGCGAAAACTCTTGGCATGTTTTGTCCACGCTTCAGATAACCTGCCTCTTCCAATGCTGCAATAGCCGTTACCACTCGCGTTTCGATTTCGACAACATTATCGTCCCAACCCGCTTTCCTTGCAATTTCCAAAGCAGAGTTTGAAACTTTTGAACGAAACCTTGTGATCTCTTTTATAGCTTTCCATATCTGCTGAACCTCCTTGATCGATATTTTCGTTTGATTCAGCAAAATGAAATGATTTCCAAGGTCTTCCTCGTTGAACAAAACAAAACAATCTGCATGTATATTTTCAGCTCGCCCAGCTCTTCCCGCCTCCTGAATGTAATTCTCAAGTGAATCAGAAATCTCATAATGAATCACCATGCCGACATCTTTTTTATCGACTCCCATACCAAAAGCAGATGTCGCCACAATGATTTTTACTTCACCTTTGATAAATGCATCCTGGTTTTCAGACTTCTCTTTTTTGTCCATCTTGCCATGATATGGCTTGGCGCCAAAGCCATCTTTTGTAAGTCGTTCAGCAAGCTGGTCGGCTTTTTTTGTTCTCGAGACATAAATAATTGCAGGACAATTTTTCTCTTCAATCAAATCTCTCAAAGTCTGATACTTATCCTCTTGATCTCTCTTTTCAAATACTTTGTATTGAAGATTTGTTCTTGACACTTTTGAAATGTAGAGATCGAGATCGATCGCTAATTTTTGTTTAAAATAGTCGCAAATATCTTCGATGACTTTTTGCTTTGCAGTAGCGGTAAAACAAGAGACTGGAATCCCATAGTCAATATTTTTCTTTTCCTGAATCGACTTTATGAAATCACCGATATATAAATAATCCACTCTGAAATCCTGCCCCCACGAAGAAAAGCAGTGAGCTTCGTCGATAACAAAACGAATGATCTTTCGTCCCAATATCAAACGCTCGATAGTTTTCGACCGCAACGATTCTGGTGATATATACAGAATAGAGGCTGAACCATCTTCAACTCTTTCAAATGATTTAGCTCTCTCGATTGGGTCGAGCAAGCCATTTATAGTAACGGCCTCAGTAATTCCGTTTTTTTCGAGATTATCCACCTGATCTTTCATCAATGACTGCAATGGAGAAATGACAACCGTCAAACCGTTGACGCTTTCACCACTCATCAACGCTGGCACCTGAAAAGTTATTGATTTTCCGCCGCCAGTCGGAAATACTGCAAGCAACGATCTGCTGTTAACTGCCGCTTTGACAGCATTCTCCTGCAACGACTCGCCGCCGTAAGCTTTGAATGAATCAAAGCCAAAAAATCGCTTCAATCCTTTGCGAGCATCCAGAGCATTGTTGCAATAAGCGCAACCAGTTACGCAAGGCTTGTTCCGCAAAAGAAACATGATACGCTCGACTTCCCGATAATTTTTCAGAACCCACGGTGGAGTGATCGAGTGAATCTCCTTGTGATGAATAAACGAGTCAATCAGGGATAAACCGTAAGCAAGCTCAATGGGATGTTCTGAAATAATTTTCTTCAAGTCAACCCGATCACAAATTTGATTATCAAACTTTTGTCGTATCAGTTTATCGAGGTCTCTCCATTCGCATGAATATCCAATGAATCGAAAAAAAGCGCCAAACTCTTTTTTGTCGTTAAGCAACAAATAAAAAATCTGCCTCAGAACTTCATCAGCTTGGTGAAATGCCGCAATTTCATCATTAAGCAAATCTTTCGCCTTGATCGAATCGTTCAAAGGGTTGTTCGTCTCTTCTGTTTGCAGCTTGTCATCTTTCACTAACTTATGATAAGGCCTGGTAGGGAAAAGCAAGGGAGAAAGATATAATGTATCGATAAAATTCAAACTGCTCACTCCTGCCTCACCAAGAGCCTTACCGATAAACTTTATATCATGATTCAAAATGTTGTGGCCGCATATATATTGCGTTCCTTTAACAAACTGGATAAACTCAGCAACAGAACTCTTATGAAAAGAACTCCCACCACCCTTGACGCTTCCAATATCAAGAATTTTTCCGCTTTTCGGCTCGATTTCGGTATCAATGAATGCGATTGATTTCATGTCCAGTTACTTGTTTTTTTATTCGTGCCATCCATTCTCAGCTCGAAAATAAACTCCACCAACACCGATCGCGTGAACAAGGCCCCGCGGGCTTTCGCACTCCCCGCCGTGGCAAACCGTTCGACAGCCCGCGCAAACTCGCGTATCGTCGGCGCGATGAAAAGGTCGAACAGATTTCCAGAAAGGGGTTGAGGCATGGCGATACGGGTGAAGTGCAACTAAGATTTTCAGGAAAAAGTACGAAAATTCCCGAAGCTCCGGAAGTGTCCGGCGAAACAGGCGGCTCCCGGTTTGGCAGGAGCTTTGCGTTTGTGCATATTTCTCAAAATGCTTGAGGCAGAGAGAAAAGGGGAATTTATGACAACACAGAAAAAAGCGATTCCGACATTCAGTAACGAGCAGAAGGAACGCGAGTTCTGGGCCACGCACGATTCAACGGAATATGTCGAATGGGACAAAGCCGCATCTGCCATCTTTGCAGAGCTGAAGCAGACGATAAATATGCACTTCAATGAACGCAACAATAAAAAGCGAGAAACCAAGATAGTCTAATTGAGATATGTGTATAAAGTGGTTTTTCATTGGGTTCTGTATTTTATACCTTCCAGCAAAAAAATTTTCATATTTTAGCTTGTCCTAAACCAACTATCAACTCATTATTTTCTTTTATTTCGTTTGATGATAAATCTGAAACTACTTGATTGTAGCCAAACTCATTTTGCGATGATTCGGCAGGTATTGGAAATAATGGAACTGAAGAAATAACCTCACATTTCTCTGGAATTGGAATTTGAAAATGCAAGTTTCCAACGCTCAGAAAGAACATCATATATGGATTAATTCTTGGTATTCCAGATCGCCGAACAAAAACCACGGCAAATGAGCCTCCGTTGAATGATGGCCCAAAAGATACGCGCTCTACAAGATAAAAGGGTGGAGAGAATGGTGGAATATAACCCGGCAACCTAATCCAATTAATATGTTCTTCGAGAGTCGGTAATAATGAAAAGTCAATAACTGACAATGCCATCTTTAGTAGCGCTTTATAAACATTGATTGGAATATATGGCTCTCTTTCAAATTTGATTATTAATTCAGTATCACTCGATTCTTTAATGATCTTTTCTTCTACACCTTTAATTTCGATTTGATTTTTACTTTTATCAACATCAATTCTTGCAGATTTATCTCTTGTTTTATAGCTTGGTACTTTATTTTTCCCCTTAATACCACACAATAAACGATATGGCTTAGTGTATTTATCAAAGCTATCTTCAAGGGTATTAGAAAAAAATGAATTACACTCATCGCATTCATTAAGAAGTATAACCCTCTTATTTCCAAGTGATTCCGGAATAGCATGAGCGACAGATTTAAAGCTCGTTTGTGGCTCTGATTTTCCGCAAAATCTACAAACACGTTCATTTTTAGAGTCAATAAATAACTTGTCACCGTCACTCAACACCTCTGAGAATAATACATCATAAGCTAACTCAAAATCAGCTAATCTTTGCTTAATACTCATCTATTGTTTTAATATACTTTTAAAAATAGGTTCTAAATAAAATGCCTGCTTTTTTCATTCACGCAACCACCTCACGCGTTCTTGTTGTTTCCTATGATGGGAAATCCCCAGCAAACCATCAATAGAGATATCTTCATCGACAAGAGGCCAATGGATACCATACCCTGACAGGGAAACCTCGAACTTGGATTGCTCGACAACAGTCGCATTAGCTAAAAGTGGTGATATATCTTTCAGCGATTTACTAATGGAGATGCCATCAACAATCATGATCAGCATGCCATTTCTAACATCAACGCTCTGCACATCATGATATTTCATCATCAATTTAGTGCTTTGTTTTAAACTCAAAATCACAACTCCAAATCGGAAATAACTTTATCCAAAGGAACACCCGGCTGTTTTTTCGAGCTTTCTTTTTCCTCCCGCAGGTCTTTTAAATCCTCATAATCGTTCATGGCTTCTTCCAAAACCATAAACTCTTCATATGGCAAAACAACAAATTCTTTTTTGCCCTCTTTTTCAATAATTTGCGGATGAAGTTCCATTGCTTTCTCCTTTATCGATATGCTTCTTTTCTGTGTTTTATTCGATAAACTGTAATCACCGGCTCATCTACCTCAAACAAAACTCGATAATCACCAATCCTCATTCTATACTCTGGAGTGAAATTTGTAAGTCGTTTAATATCTCCAGAAAGTCCATTTTCCAATACCTTGATTTTTTGAACGATCCTCTGAGCATCCTGTTTCGGCATGGATTTCAAATCCTTGATTGCTCTGTCTTTCAGTTCAATTGTGAACATTGGCGCATTGACACTATCAGCTTCGTGATGTTCGTCTTACTTCCAAGAAAATACACTCTCCGCCCGGATAAAACAAGGACGCTCAACATTGTCATCAACCATCCCATGCCCGATATTCCCGATTTTTTGATATTTTCCCGCTCGTTCCGGTGAGCCGGACTCGACGCATATCAATCATGACCGAAACAGACGACCAGAGAAGAAACCCATGGAGTTAGCACAGGAGATCGCGCGGCGGCGGACGTTCGCCATTATCAGCCACCCGGATGCGGGTAAGACCACGCTTACCGAAAAGTTGCTGCTGTTCGGCGGCGCTATCCATACGGCGGGGGCGGTCAAGAGCAACAAGATCCGCAAGACGGCGACCAGCGACTTCATGGAGATCGAGAAGCAACGCGGTATTTCGGTGGCGACTTCGGTGATGGGGTTCGAGTACAAGGGCAAGCGCATCAACATCCTCGACACGCCGGGTCACAAGGATTTCGCGGAGGATACCTACCGCACGCTGACCGCCGTGGACAGCGTCATTCTCGTGGTGGACAGCATGAAGGGCGTCGAGGAGCAGACCGAGCGGCTCATGGAGGTGTGCCGGATGCGCCATACGCCGGTGATCATCTTCATCAACAAGCTCGACCGCGAAGGGCGCAACCCCTTCGAGCTGCTCGATGAGCTGGAAGAGAAGCTCGACATCCAGGTCTGCCCGATGACCTGGCCAATCAGCCAGGGGCAGACTTTCAAGGGCGTGTATAACCTCTTCGACCGCTCGCTGAACCTCTTCGAGGCCAACGCTTCAAAGATCGGCGAGAAGCTGACCGACATCGAGGGGATCGACGATCCGAAGCTCGAACACTGGGTCGGCAAGGGCTATACCGACAAACTGCGCGAGGATGTCGCCCTGATCGAGGGGGTATATGAGCCGTACGAGCTTGAGATGTACCGCGAGGGGTTGCAAGCGCCGGTATTCTTCGGCAGTGCGGTCAACAACTTCGGCGTCGGCGAGTTGCTCGACACCTTCATCAGCGTCGCCCCCTGCCCGCACGACCGCGAGACTTCGGAGCGCATCGTGAACGCCTCCGAAGAGGCGCTCTCCGGCTTCGTCTTCAAGATTCACGCCAACCTCGACCCGAACCACCGCGACCGCACGGCCTTCTTCAAAATCTGCTCGGGCCGCTTCGAGCGGAACAAGTTCTACCAGCACACACGGCTCGGCAAGAAGCTGCGCTTCTCCAACCCGACGCAGTTCATGGCGCAGGAGAAGAGCGTCATCGACGAGGCGTGGCCGGGCGACGTGATCGGCCTGTACGACAACGGTTCGCTCAAGATCGGCGACACCCTGACCGAGGGCGAGAACCTGCATTTCCGGGGCATTCCGAGTTTCTCTCCGGAGATTTTCAAGGTGCTCGAAAACCGCGACCCGCTCAAGACCAAGCAGCTCGAAAAGGGCATCCGGCAGCTCACCGACGAAGGCGTGGCGCAGCTCTTCGTGCAGTACGGCACGCGCAAAATCGTCGGCACGGTGGGCGAACTTCAGTTCGACGTCATCCAGTTCCGGCTCGAACACGAGTACGGCGCGCAGTGCTCGTTCATGCCGCTTCGCTTCCACAAGGCCTTCTGGATCACCAGCGACAACAAGGAGCAGCTCGACGAGTTCATGCGCCGCCGCGCGAACGTCATTGCGCTCGACAAGGAGGATCACCCGGTGTTCCTCGCCGAAACCGAGTGGATGCTTAAGATCGCCCGCGAAGATTTCCCGGAGATCGAGTTCCACGCCACTTCGGAGTTTAAAACCGAGGGCGGGGAATAGATCGTGCAGTGTGGACTTGGTGGACGATGTGGACGTAGTTGACAAGAGGGTAAAGATGGGAACCATTGCTGGTTGGGGGTGGTAGTATTGAGCGGTAGTTAACACAGGCCAACTTCACCATGACCATTCGCACCTACGCGGTCAAAGGGATGCATTGCGCGAGTTGCGCGGCGCTCGTCACCAAAAAGCTCTCGACGCTTGAAGGCATCGCCAAAACCGATGTCAATCTGGCCACCGAAAAGGCACGTATCGAGTTCGTCTCCGAGCCGATGAAGGTCGAGGCGCTGAACGAGGTGCTTGCCAAATACGGCTTCGCGCTGGTCGAAGAAGCGCTTCCAGCAGCCGCGCCAGACCCCGCCCTCTCGCAACGCGCTTTGAAAAAGCAGGAAAAGCTCGACGAGTTGCAGCGGCAGAAGCGTCAGGTGCTCTTTGCCTTGCCCGTGGCGCTCTTCTTCTTCTCGGTCATGCTCTGGCACAGCGCCGCTTCCGCCTTTGCCGGATTTCCGCACTTTCCCATCGACATGGAGAGCTGGAACTCCATCGCGCTGCTCGTCTCGGCATGGATGCTCTTCCACCTCGGCAAGCCGTTTCTGCGCGGCGTCGTTTCGTTCATCCGCACCGGGGCGGCAAGCATGGACACGCTCATCGGCATGGGGTCGCTGGTCGCCTGGAGCTACAGCGCCTTCGCCATTCTCTTTCCCGCTTTGCGGGAGCGGCTGCGTCTGCCGAACGAGAGTTTTTCCGACGCGGCGATCGTGGTTATCGGCTTCGTGCTGCTCGGCAAGTACCTCGAAGCCCGTTCGAAGATGAAAACCGGCGAGGCCATCGAAAAGCTCATCGGCTTGCAGGCCAAATCGGCGATTGTGTATGATAACGGCGAGGAGATCGAAGTGCCGGTCGAACAGGTCGTCAAAGGCACGATGCTCGTCGTCAGGCCGGGCGCGAAAATTCCCGTCGATGGCCTCATTTTCTCCGGCAGCTCTTCGATTGACGAATCGATGATCACCGGCGAACCGGTGCCGGTGGACAAGCAACCCGGCGATCCGGTCGTCGGCGGAACCATCAACAGGCAGGGAGCCTTCATCTTCACGGCGACCGGCGTAGGCTCAGAGACGATGCTCGCCCGGATCATCGCGATGGTCGAGGATGCGCAGGGGTCGAAAGCCCCGGTGCAGCATCTGGCCGACAGGGTGGCGAGCGTGTTCGTTCCGGCGGTGCTCGTACTCGCCGCGCTGGTCTTCCTCTTGTGGCTCGGCATCGGCACGCCCGCCCTCGGCTTTAAAAGCGCCCTTGCTTACGGCATCATGGCGATGGTGGGCATCCTCGTCATCGCCTGTCCCTGCGCGCTCGGTCTCGCCACTCCGACAGCCATCATCGTCGGCACCGGCCTCGGCGCGCGGCACGGCATCCTCGTGCGCAATGCCGAAAGCCTTGAAATGCTGAGCAGGATCGATACGGTGGTGTTCGACAAAACCGGCACCATCACGGCGGGCACGCCATCGGTCACCGACATCGCGCCGCTTGACAGCGCGATCTCCGCCGACACAATACTGCAACTGGCGGCGAGCGTCGAAAGCCGCTCGGAGCATCCGCTCGCGCAGGCCATCGTTTCAGCTGCGAAAGCGAAAAAGATGGATCTGCTCGACGTGACCGGATTCGAAGCGAAGGAGGGGATTGGCGTGCAGGGGGTGATTGACGGAAAGAGCATCAAGGTCAGGAAGCCGGAAAAGTCAGACAGCAACGACACGCGGATTGGGGAGCTTCAGCAGCAGGGCAAAACAGTGGTCATCCTCGAATCGGAAAATACGCCGCTTGGCCTCATCGCGCTGTCGGACACGATCAAGCCCGAGGCAGCCGATGCCGTCAAAACGCTACACACAAAAGGGGTGAAGGTGATCATGCTCACCGGCGACAATCGCGCCGCCGCTGCGTACATGGCGAAGCAGGCCGGAATCGACGAGGTGATCGCGGAGGTGATGCCGCAGGAAAAGGCTACGCGCATCAAAGAGCTTCAGCAGCAGGGGCGCAAGGTGGCCATGGCGGGCGACGGCATCAACGATGCCCCGGCGCTCGCGCTTGCCGACGTGGGCATCGCGATGGCCACCGGCACCGACATCGCCATCGAATCGGCAGGCGTCACGCTGCTTGGCGGCGACATCCGCAAGGTCGCCCAATCGATCACCCTCGCCAAGGCCACCATGCGCATCATCCGCCAGAACCTCTTCTGGGCCTTCATCTACAACGTGATCGGCATTCCGCTCGCCGCTGGAGCGCTCTATCCGTTCTTCGGCATCTTCCTCAACCCGGTCTTCTCCGGCATCGCCATGGCCGGGAGCAGCGTTTCGGTTGTGACGAATTCGCTGCGGCTAAAAACGAAACGGCTCTGAGCTATGAACCACGAAATCAGCCGATACCGCGAGTTCCTCAAGGACACCATTCGCCAAGAGGTGGACTTCTCGCAAACCGCACAGAACCGCCGCATTCCGCCGCCGCCGGTCGAAAAGCCCTTTTCGCCGGATGCGCGGCGCATCGCGCTGAAAAAGATCGACCAGCTCGGCAACATCGGCGCGATCGACCTGAAAAGCGCTATCGCCCGGCGCGAGAGCTGCCGCCATTATTCCGGCGAGCCGCTGACGCTGGATGAACTCTCCTTCCTGCTCTGGGCGACGCAGGGCGTGAGGCTCAGGCTCGACGCGGGCCATGCGCTCAGGACGGTGCCGTCGGCGGGGTGCAGGCACGCTTTTGAGACTTACCTGTGCGTGATGAATGTCGAGGGAGTCGAACGCGGCATCTACCGCTACCTTCCGCTCGAACACGAGCTGCTTTTCGAGCATTCGCCGGAACAGCTTGAAAGCCGGATCGTCAGGGCCACGCTCGGCCAGCGTTTCACCGGCGATGCGGCGGTGGTCTTCGTCTGGACAACCGTGCCGTATCGCATGGAGTGGCGCTACGATCTGGCCGCGCACAAGGTGATCGCGCTCGATGCGGGCCATGTCTGCCAGAACCTCTACCTCGCCTGCGAGGCCATCGGCTCGGGAACCTGCGCCATCGCCGCCTACGACCAGGCCGGGATGGATCGTCTCCTCGGCGTCGATGGCGAGGAGGAGTTCACGATCTATCTTGCTCCGGTCGGCAAGAAAATGGAGCTCTGAAGGTTCAGCTCCCTCTTAGCCTGACGAGGTGTTGGCCTTTTATTTCGAGCACGCCGACCGAATTCATGCGCAGGGCGTAGGCGGTGTCGAATACAAGCCACTCTTCGAGCATTTGCCGGAACACATCGAAAGGCGGATCGTCAGAGCCACGCTCGGCCAGCGCGTCACCGGCGACGCGGCGCAAGTACGACCCGCCATCCCGCGCTTACCGCAAAAACTGCCTGCTCGTTGAAGCGCCGGTGATGAGCAGAACCTTTCCTGTATCCGAAATACTCATTATGCGTATTTTACTGCTTGCAAACGTTTGAATTTGGGCAAATATACGACAGGTGGATTGTTTTGGTGATTTCCAATAAATTGATGCTGGCAGATAATTCCATTCAGCAAAAAGGCAACACGGCCTTTGCCCACTTATCTTGCCATATATTATTATGTACGTCTTTTAAACAAAGCTTTAGCATCTGCTTGGGTTATATTTTGTCTTGATATTTCTGAAGCTATAAACGGATATTTTTTCTCCAAAAAAGACAGATCGAATTCATCGCTTGCGTAAGAAATCATGATGTCACAACGAGCCTGTACGAAGTAATCATCGGTATTTAATTTTAACTCTTCTATTGTTTTTTCGATTTGATCTACAAAAGAGTTATGCAACTTACTGCCTATTCTAACTAAACAACTTGGAAAATCAATTGCAAACCACCCTTTCTGTACATGAAACGGATCTATTACATCTATACTATCCCCTTTATTGCTATTCATCCGTTGACTGGCTAAACGATAATTATCCCACTCATAGGCAAGATCTGGGCGACGGCTTTTTGGCAGAAAATGATCAACAGAGCCGTCATCGACGAGATAAAAGCAAGAGTAAGCACAAATTCCATCATATGTATGATATAAATCGCTTTTTGCTTTTGACCAATATCTCCGCCTTCTTTTAAAATCAGGATTTGGGTTACTTTCTAAGTACCTAAGACCCGGTTGTCTGACTTTGCTATCAAAATCAGGTGGTTCTGGTTTCTTAATTACCGGTATCAAAATTCAACTCCGTATTTTTCAGCGAAAGCAATCCATCTAGGCCAAAATTTATCATCTGCCCCTAAGCACTTAATTAGTTGCATTGAAACTTCTTTGACTTTTTCGGGCAATGGAGATTTTTGTATTTGCAATGTTTTGGCTTGTTCAATCCATTTTTCAGCTTCACTTGATCTTGCATGTTTTAATTCAAAAATTGGAGAAGTAAGCCACGATGAAACATCTCCATATTTTATAAAATCAATCTCGTCTAAGGTAACATCTCCTTTTTTCGAAAGCTCAAGATGTACAAGCGAGTCTCTCTCTATATCAAAAATCGGCTCCGCTGACGCCATGACAAGAGGAGAGTGGGTTGCTACTATAAACTGTGTTTCCAGCTCTGAATCCAGCATTTCCCCAACAGACATTAACGCAGGCAAAACCGAACGTTGCCAGCGCGGATGCAAATGGGCTTCCATTTCATCTACCAAGATAACCATTCTACGTTGCGGCTTTAACCGTTTTTGATTTGAAGCTATTTGATGCTCACTCCAAGCCCAAACAATCAGATAGGCAAGCGTTATTATTCGTTTGACTCCCGCTGAAGCATATACAATAGGCGTCTCACCGTATGAATGAATAATAGTAGGAATATCACGAGGATCATCAGGAATACGAATTGGATCACCAGGTTTCATTGGGCCTAAATCTGGTGGAGATAAACATTCAAGCACCTTGACCAACGTATCAAAAGGGTACTTATGCGGGTTATCTTGCCACCTAACCCAATCCCTAATCAAGCCTTCGATCTGTCCCTTTAAACCATCCCAAACGACAGAACTTGTAAACACAGATTTATCGACCTCTTTTTTAAAAGAGTCAAATTTTAAGGTTTGTTTTGCGGGATCCCAGACAGCAAAAGAACCATCTACTCGAGCGTAAACAATAAGGCCAGGTATAGTCGGTCTATTCTTGGGGGGTTTCCATGTTTGTGTTTTCCAGTCAAAAGAAATTGCTGTCTTTTCTGGTATTGAATACTCTCCTTCTATCTCAAATATAATTTCTGCTTTTTTGCTATTAATACTAGACTTAGGGTACGCTTGCATATCTGCCCAAAAGCCTGTTAATGCCCACCATGCACATTCAAGTAAAAAAGTTTTACCAAGTCCATTATCACCTGTTATTAACGTAAGACGTTTAGCGAGTTCTAATTTTAAGTTATCAGCGGGTCCAATCCCCTTTGTTTCTAAATATGAAAGTGTCCCGCCTTGATCAGGTTTTGCATCAGGAGGTGAAGGGAGAGAGTGCCTTAATTCTTCCCATGTCGTTTCGTGAACCCTAAAAACCTTCTCAAAAGAGAATTCAGACGGTAGAGCTAAATCAAACAAACTATTTTTTTCACAATCTGTAATATAGAACTCATTAAAAAATGTCTGTATTACTTCATCAGCATTAACGCTTGAGTGCCATTCTTTATTTTTATATATCCAAACTGATAAATCAAAAGCGGGTATTTTCTTATTCTTTGGCAATCGAGAAACCAGTTCAGTAATATAATTTCTCGACCAACCCCACAAACGAGATTTTCGTTCATGCAAAAAAGCTTTAGAAAACGTTTGAGTGTTTATTGTTTGTAAACCACTGGCAGAATAATTTGGACGCACCCATTTTTTCTTTTTGTCACAAGATTTGAATGGCTGGAAAAACCATTCAGAATTTGGATCAATTTGGTGATATTGCTTAAGAAAAGAGTCCGTTTTAGAATCCAATGGAAACTCTATCGTTTCACCAACAGGTAATTTAGCGATTTTACATGTTAGAAAAGTAATTCCATGAAAAGGGTGAACATCCGCTAACGCAGAAATCGATTTTACTATTTGATTAGGGGTAAAAAACATTTAAAGTGCCTCCAGCTGATCTACTGAATAAAGGCAAAATTCTCTATTGAGTTCAATACCAATAGCGGAGTATCCCATCGCAAGAGCTACTCTTACAGTTGTACCGCTACCAAGAAAAGGGTCTAAGACCACGCCGCCAGACTCACAACCTATCTCTAAACAGCGTTGAACCAATTCGTCAGGAAATGGTGCTGTATCGATCCCGCCATTTTTGGGGCGCGCAGTTATAGTCCACATATCTTCTTCAACCTTTTTATCTATCAGTGGCTTTTTATCAAAGAAATAACGACGATCTTTTGCAAACATGAAAACATATTCATAACTACGACTCGGCCTATCTTTTACATGCTCTGGAAGGCAATTTTCTCTGTGCCAAATAATTGGGCTTCTTAACACCCATTTGCGAGAAGTCATTTCAATAGCAACTCGCCACGGAATTCCTATAACCGACTTTCTTTGTATATCAATATCCATTCCACCGCTTTTGTCAACAACACGCAAACCAAACCGACGTTTATTGCTTTTTTTATCTTTCCCTTGTGACTGCCCCTTTCCAGAGTAATAAGTATCCCCAATATTTAGAAATAATAAACCGTCTTTTCGTAAGACTCTTTGCACCTCATCCATTACGGCATTAATTGCCTCAACATAATCGCTAACAGTTTCTTCCATTCCAATTTGTTCTTCAACACCATAATCACGAAGCCAAAAATATGGTGGTGAAGTCACAACGCAATTGACTGATTCATCAGGTATTTTTTTTAAAACTTTTACTGCATCCCCTTGATAAATACTCCAAGTAAGATTTAATAATTTTTTCCCATGCCACTCTGCTACTTCAGAATTTCGAATATCTTGCATATCATCAGAAGCCTCTGAAGTATTTTTACCAGCTTTTTTTCTCATTTCGATTTCATCTGGCAAAAAATCTCTTCGTTTCTTGTCTATAGTTACCCCTGAATCTGGATAGACACAAATATCGGTAGCTATTGTATTGTTTTTCATTAACATCTCTAATATACTCTTGATGCAACCCTAAAAATACGCTATCCCTAAAATAGAACTTACTTTTTTGATCTTGCACAGATAATATGCCCATAAAAAAAACCGATCCCAAACCCACTCATCAACCATCAACGATCACCTTTTTTTCGCGCCTGAATAACGGATTTCTATGGCGACCGATATGGTCGCGCGCCGTCACTTCACCTTGATGCTACCCCGTGCCACTCCCATCGAGCAACTGATGTTGTAGGTTCCCGGTCTGGTTGGCGTGAACTCCATCACGACCGGCTTGCCCTTCACCAGCGGTTGCGCCTTGCCTGAAAGCCCAGGGATCATGATGTCGCTCATGCAGCCCGTGCCGGTCTCCTTCGGGTTCACTTGCAGGCGAACCTTCTGGCCAACCGAAACGGCGAAATTTTTCTGGCTGATGTCTCCTTTGTTGGTGAAATCGACCGTGAAATTTGCCGGTGCAACCGCCCATGCCGATGATGCCTGAACAATGGCGAGGATGGCGCTGATATACAAATGCTTGATCTTCATGGAATTCGATGTAATGGTGTTGTGATCAGTGTTTGAATCCTGAATGACGTAAACGCCCCTTTTTCAGGTCTCTCGTTTTCATGATGACAAAAATGACCGGGGTCATGACCAGCACGTGGATGGCTGACGAGATCATGCCGCCGATCATCGGGGCCGCGATTGGCTTCATCACATCCGCGCCCGTGCCTGCTGACCACATGATCGGGATCAGACCCAAGAGAGCGACCGACACCGTCATCAGCTTTGGACGCAGCCGCAGTACCGCACCCTCGTAGGTGGCATCGATGATATCCTGCTCCGTGCAGTTGCCGCTGGCAAGCTTTCGGTCAAGCGCTTCGTGCAGGTAGATCACCATCACCACGCCCGTTTCGACCGCGATGCCATAGAGGGCAATGAAACCAACCCATACCGCCACGGAGAGATTGTAGCCAAGCGCCGCGACGAGATAGACGCCACCCACCAGCGCGAAAGGTACCGACAGCATCACCATCGAAGCCTCCAGCGCCGAGTGGACGGTGAAATAAAGCAGCACGAAGATGATCAGGAGGCCAAGCGGCACGAGAAACTGTAACCTGGCTTTCGCGCGTATCTGGTTCTCCCACTGGCCAGACCAGCTCACGTAGTAGCCGGGCGGCAGCTTCAACTCCCTGTCGAGTTTCGCTTTCGCCTCGGTCACGAAGCTCCCCATATCGCGTCCGCGAACGTTGAGATAGACGAGCGAACGCAACAGTCCGCCTTCGCTGTTGATTTCGGGCGCTCCGGTCGAGACCTTCAGCTTCGTGACCAGCGACAGCGGCACCTGCGGCCCGTCAGCGCTGCCAACGAGAATACTGCCGATGGCGGGAATATTGTCGCGGTAGTCGCGAAGATAACGGACGCGAATCGGAAAGCGGTTGCGTCCCTCGACCATCGTCGAAAGCATCTCTCCGCCCAGCGCGGTCTCGATGACATCCTGAATATCGCCAACGCTCACGCCGTAACGGGCCGCGGCCTGCCGGTCAATATCGATGTCGATATAGTTGCCGCCGGTCACTCGCTCGGCCACCACATCGGCAGCGCCGGGGATCGGCTTCAGGATGCGCTCCGCCTCGATTGCCAGATCGCGCAGTACGTTCAGGTCATTGCCGAAAATTTTTACGCCAAGATCGGTACGCACGCCGGTCGAAAGCATGTTGATGCGATTGATGATCGGCTGCGTCCATCCGTTACGCACGCCCGCCTGCTGCAATTTCGAATCGAGCTCAGTGACGATGTCCGCCTTTTTGATCCCTGACCTCCACTGCTCCTTCGGCTTGAGGATAATGATCGACTCGAACATCGAAACCGGTGCAGGGTCAGTCGAAGTTTCAGCGCGCCCAACCTTGCCGAGCACCTCTTCCACCTCCGGCACGCTTTTGATGATCCTGTCCTGAATCTGGATGATGCGTTTGGCCTCGGTGATTGAAATGTTCGGCAAGGTCACCGGCATATAGAGCAGTGAGCCTTCGTCGAGCGGAGGCATGAACTCCGAACCGAGGTTCACGAAAATCGGTATCGCAACCAGCAAAGCCACCACGTTCAGCGCGATGGTCGTTTTCCGCCAGAGCAGCACCTTCTTTATCAATGGCGAATAAAGGCGGATGAAAAAGCCCGAGACCCTGTTCTGACTCTCCGGCGGCATCTTGCCGCGCATGAAAAGATACATCAGCACCGGCACGAGCGTAATGGAGAGCAGCGCCGAGCCGATGATCGAGAAGGTCTTGGTGAAAGCCAGCGGATGAAAGAGCTTGCCCTCCTGCCCTTCGAGCAGGAACACCGGCACGAAGGAGAGCACGATGATGGCGAGGGAAAAGAAGATCGCGCGGCCAACCTGCTTCGAGGAGGAGATGACCACATCGAGACGCCGCTTCGGGCGTTCGGCTTCCGGCAGTTCGGAAAGGTGGCGATAGCAGTTCTCCACCATGATCACCCCGGCATCGACCAGCACGCCGATGGCGATGGCGATGCCGCCAAGCGACATGATGTTCGAGGTGACCCCCATCAGCTTCATGGTGATGAAGGCGATCAGCACCGAGACCGGCAGCGTCAGCACAATCACCAGAGCACTCTGGTAATGCAGGAGGAACAGCAGCACCACGAGAGAGACGATGATCGACTCTTCAAGCAGGTTTTCTTTCAGCGTGTCGATTGCGCGGGAGATGAGATCGGAGCGGTCGTAGGCGACATGGATATGCACGCCGGGCGGCAACCCTTTTTCGATCTCGGCAATCTTACCCTTGACCCGGTCGATCACCTCTTTGGCGTTTTCGCCGTAGCGCATCACCACGATGCCGCCCACCGCCTCCCCCTCGCCATTCAAGTCGAGCAGGCCACGCCGGATCGCGCTGCCAATCTGCACCGTTCCGAGATTCTTCACGTAGATTGGCGTGCCTCGCATGTCCGAGGCCACCACGATATTCTCGATATCCTCGCGCGATTTGACGTAGCCCCGGCCACGGATCAGGTACTCGGCGTCCGCCTGTTCGACGAGGCGGCCTCCAACATCGCGATTCGACGCCTTCACCGCCTCCATGACCTTGCTGACCTTGACGTTGTAGGCAAACAGCTTGTTCGGATCGAGGTCGATCTGATACTCACGGACAAGCCCGCCAATCGAGGCGACTTCGGAAACCCCCTGCACGGTGTTGAGCTGATAGCGGACGAACCAGTCCTGCAAGGTGCGGAGCTGTTCGAGGTCATACCCCTTGCCGTCGATGGTGTACCAGAAGATGTGCCCCACGCCGGTGCCGTCCGGGCCAAGCGTCGGCACGACGCCGGGAGGCAAAAGCGAAGCGGCGAAATTCAGGCGCTCCAGCACGCGGGTTCTCGCCCAGTAAATATCCGCCTTGTCGTCGAAAATGACGTAGATCATCGAAAAGCCAAACGCCGAAGAGGCCCGCACGGCTTTCACTTCGGGCAAGCCTTGCAGGTTCACGGCGAGAGGATAGGTGACCTGGTCTTCAACGACCTGCGGAGAGCGGCCCGGATAGTCGGTGAACACGATCACCTGATTGTCCGACAGATCGGGAATGGCGTCAACCGGCGTTTTCGCGACCGCCCACACGCCCCAGGCGATCACAAGGCCGAAGAGCATCAACACCACGAGGCGGTTACGGGCTGAATATTCGATGATTCTCTCGATCATGCCTTCGCGCCCTTTATTTCCCGCCGTTGAGCTGAGATTCGGAATCGATCAGATAACCGCCGGAGACCACCACCTTGTCGCCAGTTGCGAGACCGGAGACGATCTGCACCCGGTCGCCGATGCGCGAGCCGACGGTCACCTGCCGAGGCTCGAACGAGCCGGGCGAGAGTTCGACCCAGACAAGCTGCCGCTTGCCGCTATCCATGACCGCCGTTACCGGCACCGCGATCCCCTCGCCAAGCGGCATGGCGACGGTCGCCTTCACAAACATATCCGGCTTCAGCTTCATGCCCGGATTGGGCAGGGAAACCCGCACGCGCATGGTTCTGGTTTTCGGATCGAGATACGGGTAAACAAGCGACACCTTTCCTTTGAACAGCTCTCCGGGGAAGGCTGAAGAGCGAATATCGACCGCCTGTCCCGTCTTGATGGCACGTGTATCGTTTTCATACACTTCGAGTTCCACCCACACGGTTGACAGGTCCGCGATGCTGAAAAGCGTCTCTCCTGCATTGACGTACTGGCCCGGCTGCACCATCTTCTCGATCACCACGCCCGAGAATTCGGGATAAATCGGAATGCGTATCATCGGCTTTCCGCTACGCTCGATTGCCGCTATCTGACCATCCTTCACGCCAAGCAGCCGCAACCGCTCCCGCGCCGAAGCCACGAGATCGCTGTCACTGCCGGAAGCGTCGTAACCACCGTTTTGCTTGAGCCGGTCACGGCTTTTCAAGGCGAGCAGGAACTCCTGCTGCGTGGCAACGAGATCAGGCGAGTAGACCTCGGCAAGTGGCTTGTTCCGACTGACGACGGAGCCGACCGAACTGACATCGAGCCGGTCGATACGGCCAGCGATCCACGCGGTAATTTTCGACTGCCGTGTCTGGTCAAACTGAACCACACCGTTCGCTTCGATTCCGGTGGCGAGAGGCTCGCTGGAAACCACCGTCGTCGTGACATTGGCCATGACCTGCTGCTTGCCAGAGAGCGAGACACCGCCCGGCAGCGCATCCTCCCTGCCATTCGCTGCGTTTGCGCTGGATTTGCCTGAATCAACTTTTGGGACAAGATCCATGCCGCAAATCGGGCATTTACCAGGCGCGTCCCTGATGATGAAGGGGTGCATCGTGCATGTCCAGAGCTGTTTCGCCACGGCCGCTTTGCCTGCCTCCGGTTTCACGGATGACCGTTTTTGCCAGAGGTACCACCCCGCGCCCGCGGCGACAGCGGCAATGACGAGAAGCAAGGGAATCGCCCACTTTTTGCTCATGGTTGTACTGATAGTCACGGTAACGTTCCTGAAGTTCTGTCAATACCTTTGGCGGTTTTTTCGCTCTTCTCAGGCGCGGGTGACAATGCGGCGGCATTTGTGAGGTCGATGCCGGTTGTCGCTTCGAGCTCCGCCATCTTCATCAGGTAATCGGCTTCCATCCTGTAAAGCTCCCTCTGGTAGTTCCAGAGAGCGATCTTGCTGTCGAGCACCATGCCAAAATCGGCTTTGCTGACCCGATAGGCGATCAACGACGCCTCCACCGAGCGCTCAGCCTGTGGAATCATGCTGTTTTTATAGAGATCGACCGTGCCCGCGAGGCGCTCCAAATCCGCGACATCCTGATAGATCGTGAGCGCAACCGAGTTTTTGAGCGCGTTCAGTTCATCGGTGGACATTGCGGTTTCCGCCATCGACTCGGCAACCATCGCCTGGCGTTTCTCTCGCCACACCGGCAGGTTGAACGTCACGCCGGCGGAGAACATGTCATCGCCGGCGTCGGTTCCCATGTCACCGGTGACGGGCTGGCGAATCATATATTCAAGCGACAGATTGAAATCGGGGTAGAACTCCTTTCGCGCCAGCCGGCGACCGGCCTCTCCCTTTTCAACCAGACTGCCGAGACTCCTGAGCTGCGGACGATGTTCGAGCGCGACCCGGTTCAGCTCATCGGCGGAACGGATGAGCTTCGGAAGCGTAAAACCGCTCATTCGCTCAACCGGCGTGGCGAGTGGACGATAGAGCAGATAGTTGAGCTTCGCTTCGAGGCTTTTGCGCTGCTGCCGCAGGGCAATCTTCATTTCGATCATCTTCGACTTTTCGAGACCCGCCTTGTGAACATCCTGCTGCATCGACTGCCCGACGCGGTACTTCACCTCCGTCCACTGCACAAGGTCGTTCATGAGCTGGAGGCTTTTGTCCACGGCGTCGATCTCGCGGTCGGTTTCCCAAAGCTGATAGCAACTCTCCTTGACCATGCGGGCAAGTTCAAGCTTTCGCTCCTCATAGGCCCAGCGGTACGATTCGGCCTCCGACATCGCCATCTTCTCCCGCAGGCCGCGCTTGCCCCAGAACGGAATCTGCTGCGAAATGCCGACAACCTTGGCCGACTGCGAGTCTTTGTTGAACACAAACGGCTCCCGAACGGGCATGTTCTGCGCCTTGATCATGAGCATCGGGTCTTCGAGCGAACCCGTCTGGCGAGCCTTCGAGGCGAACATCCGCCACCGCGATTCGGACGATTTCAATTCGGGATTGTTCAAGAGGGCGGTGGTCACAAACGCCTGAAGCTCCGCGGAAGCGGATGGTTTCTCCTCACCCCCAGCCAATCGTGGAACGAGAAGCGCGAGAAACATCAATACAAATCGAGCCTTGAACTTCATAGTCATGAAACACAAACCATTGGCAGAGAATCCTTATTGCATAATTTACAGAGTCTTACAGACATTGCACCGCAAAAAACAGAAAACGCCGGATTTTAGGAAATTGACGACGCCGATTCCAATCGCTGGTGATTCGGATGCCACAAACTAAATGAACAACCGGCAGACGCTCACTGTTACCGCGCCCTGCGTGCTACTGCTGCTCACAGTTCGAATCCTCTCGGCTGAACCAGAAATACAAAGAGAATCGTCTTGCATTTCTTTGTTGTTGTGGTTATGCACAACAGAGCGCATCCAGCTCAAGAGCATCCGCAATCTCGGGGACATCGTTGCATCGACCTGAAGAGCGCCATTTTCCGGTAGAGAGCTGCCGGAAAAATATCGACGAGTAGCGCGCCATAGACGAACAAGCCTTCTATCTGTATTCTTCTGTACAATTGATCAGCACACAACAACTATTATTTCCGGCTTGTCTGAAGAGTATAAAAATCCTGTTTATCAGAAGTATTTTCCGCATCTGTAACCTTGCTGAAGCCATAGTTTTTCAATATTTTCGCTCCAGCAAGCGAATATCCTAACGCACAAATTGTCAGAGGACGACCGGTAACATAATATTTCTTAATTGAAGCAAAAAATTTCTTCAGTAGCTGGTCAGTATAATGTCTACCCCTGAATTCTGGTTCTATTGCAAGATCCGAGATATAGATATACTCTGGACGCTCAGCATTAAAATTCCGGGCATCAATATCTCGTTCTTTCAGTCTGCCATCTCTCAAAGCAATAAACGTCTCTCCATCAATAGGCCAGTAGCTTATGCCCCCAATCAGTCGCTCATTGAGAAACAGACCGATAATGCCCCAGCGATAATGAAACCACCAATCTCTTTGGGTAATAGTTGGCACGCTCGATACCCCAAAAGAGCGCTGATACAAGTCATCTAAAACAAAAAACTCCTCCTCCGAGAGCAGCTCTCTCGTCAGCAAAACCACATCACTGCTCATGTAAAGAATCCATTAAAAGCCTCACCAGTTTATCTGAATATTGGTCCTGATTTATTTCTATAAACTCACGAAAAGCGCTACTTTTCTTATATATTTTTTTCATATAATTTTCCCATGGAATCCATATTTCAGGCGCAATCAATTTTTTATCGATCAATATGTACTCAAAAGAATCGGCGATCAATTCGGCGACAGAAAATACCATATCTCTGTTTTCATCATCTGACGACATAGTTTTGCCATCATAAAAATATGGTCTCAAATGACTTTTTTCTGCAATTATTTTCCATATCTCGGTGCTATTGGAATAGATTGCGATATGATTAGACTGCCTCATTGTTTTGGTATTTATCCTAATCTGCCAGATTACGACGGCGAAACCAAAAAACGAGATTACTGCACTACCAACAGACCCGACGGCCTGCGCCATTTGAGGCCACTCACCAGCCATATTGTTGAAATTTCATTTTTAGACTTGCGAATAAATCACTGCAAAAAACATCAACAAAAAAGCCTTGCTTATGCCCGACATCATGCACAGCAGACCATTGATGCAGAACAGGAATCAAGATATGAAAACCAGCCAGCAACTCCTCATTTTCAACCGGAAAGAAAATCCCAGCCTAATGCAGTCACCTATCGCAGGCCGTAAGCCTTGCGATGAGCAGAAAACGTAGCGCGAGTAAAATTAACGAAACTATGATCTCGTAACGCTCCGGCTTGGATGCCTCGATGACCAGCAGCAGCGTTTCGAATGTCACCAATTCTCTCCGGCTGAAAACTACAAAGCTTGGGCGAAATGGATAATAAAGATGCAGAAGATCGGGTCACCTTCTGCATCTTCTTTTTAACCTATCCATCCTGCTCTTCCAGTTCTTTCAGCTCTCCCCCCTCAATTCCGCCTGATCTTTCCGAGCGCTTCCTGGCAGAACATGAGGGTATTGACTTCGGCGGCGGCTTGCTCGTCGCCGAGAAGTTTCCTTGTCAGAAGCAGAGCCAGCCGTTCGTAGAAACTGACCGTCTGGGCGAAATGTTTCGCCACTTCGGGATGGCCCACCCTGTCGCCGATAACGATACGCAGGCAGGTATGGAGCACATCGATAGCAGTCGAGGTTTCCAGAGAGAGCAGCTCCCCGGATTTTTCACGCTCCTCGACGACAACATTCAGCACCCTGTAGGCCATCAGGAAACTCTCCGATTGCAGATACCCGAGAATGCTCTCCAACTGATGTTTCATTCGTGCTCTCTCCATTGCTTCAGCAAACTATCTGACATGAAATGATTGCGAAAAGATTACAAGTTCCCCCGCGCGTCTACATTTCCACTCAGTATACCACCTCTTTTTCGCACCGGCAGATACGATTTCAGCACCAGCGCCGCGAGGACAATTGTTGAAACAATCGCAATTGGACCTCCCTCTTCGTGGGCGCTGCGGGCGATCCAGTGGCGGATATCGAGGCCGAGCCAGCCGTAGAGCGAATTGACAGCAATCCCTACAACGAACGACATGACGATGATGGCGGTCAGGTAGACGGCGGTCGCCCGTCTGCCGAGCAGGCGCGCGATCACGGCCAGCGAGGCGGCGTTGGTGGCCGGTCCGGCAATCAGAAACACCAGCGCCGCGCCGGGCGAAATGCCTTTGAGCGCGAAGGCCGCCGCGATTGGCGTCGATGCGGTGGCGCATACGTAAAGCGGCACGGAAATGGCGAGCATCATGGCCATCGAGAGGTACTCGTTCGACAGATAGCGGTCGATGATTTCCGGAGAAACCATCGCGGAAATTCCTCCGGCCAGCAAAACGCCGAAGAAGAACCACGCCCCGACATCTTTCAGGAGGTCGCCGAACGCAAAGTCAAGCCCCGCTTTCAGCTTGTCCACGGCCCCTTTCTTCACCGGCTTCTTATGCCCGCAGCAGCACGTAGAGGTGCAGCCCGACGCGGATTGCGAAGCAGCAGGCGATTCCGGAAGCTCCTTCGCGGCGAACTTTTCCGAAAACGACACCGCTATTCCGGCGGCCACGGCGGTCAGAAATCCGGCGACAGGCCTGACGACGGTCATGACCGGATCGAGCAATGCCCACGAGATCGCGATGGAATCGACTCCGGTCTCGGGCGTTGAAATGAGGAACGAGGCAATCGCCCCCTTCCCTGCCCCCTGTTTTTTAAGCCCCGCCGCCGCCGGCAACACGCCGCAACTGCACAGCGGTATCGGTATGCCGATAGCCGAAGCCTTGAAAATGCTTTTCAGACCGTTGCCGCCAAGATGGGAGGCGACGAAATCATCCGGCATGAACGCCTTGAGAAGACCCGCCACCAAAAAACCCGCCAGCATGAAGGGTGAAGCGTCGAGCAGCAAAGCCCAGGAGGCTTCGAAAATCCGTACGATTATGGGAACAACTTCCTGCATGAGAACTCTCCGGTTACTTCTTTATATGAATATATGATCGATTGTTCATATGTAAAACAAAAAAAAGATCAAGCCGTTCCTTCTTGCACATGTTCCGAACCGAGACGGATCAGTTCGGCGATATGGCTGTCGTCGAGGCTGTAGAGCACGTTCTTGCCCTGTTTCCTCGACCGGACGATTCGCGCATCCCGCAGCACCCGCAACTGATGCGACACCGCCGACTGGTTCATGCCGAGAATGGAAGTCAGATCGCAGACGCACAGCTCGGAACGATACAGGGCGTGGAGAATCCGGATACGGGTATGATCGCCAAGCACCTTGAAGAGCTGCGCGACCTGTTGCAACTCCCGCTCCTCCGGCATGGCGCTTCTGACTTGCCCGACAACTTCGGGATGAAAACAGGCCGTCTGGCACTTGTCGGCATTACCGTCATCCATCGTCCACTCCTCCAACATATGAATCGTGACTCATCTATCGTCAACATAGAACATTCACCGCAAACCGGCAAGCTGATGGCGATGCTCGACGGCACAGGTCAGGCTCCGGCTTTTGGGACGAAAAAGCGGTTGAGCGCCTCAATATCCTCTTCGCTCAGCGCTCCGGCGGCATCGCGCAGCTTGAGGCGGTTCAGGATGTACTCGTATCGCGCCCTGGCAAGCGTGCGGCGAGATTCAAACAGCTTGCGAGTGGCATCGAGCACCTCGGTGTTGGTTCTGAATCCGGCCATAAACCCTTTGCGGGTGCCTTCGAGGGCGATCTCGCCAGACTTCACCGCCTGCTCGTAAGCTCTCACCTGCACGATGCTGTTGATTTGCGCATTGTAGTATTTACGTATATTAGTCAAAACATCCCGTTCTTCGAGATGAAGCTCCTCGCTAGCCTTCTCGCGCCGGGCGGCGGCCTGCCGTATGGAGGCGCTCGTATAGCCGCCGGTGTAGATCGGCACGCTCAACTGCACGCTGACAGACCAGGTGTTGTAGGTCGAGCCGATGGTGTAGTTGTTCTCGCTCACTGAATAGCTCCGTCCGGCCCAGAGGTCGAGCTGCGGATAGCGAGAGGCGTTGTTCTTGTCGATCTCCTTGCGGGCGATCTCCACCTCCTGGCGGGCGGCTTTGATTTTGCCGCTCTGCTCTCTGGCCATTTCGATCCAGCTCTCGACATTGCGGGGTTCGGGTTCCGAAAGCACGAGCCGCTTCGGATCGAGACGGCAGAGATCGTCTGCGTAGATTCCGGTGACACTTTCGAGTTCCCGGCGGCGGCTTTCGAGTCCACCCACGGCGCTCGCCTGTTCGGCAACGGCAAGATCGTAGCTCGCCTGCGATTCGTTGACTTCGGTGATGGTGCCGAATCCGTTCGCGTAACGCTTTTTCGACTGTTCGAGCTGCTCCTGCAACGCCTTGAGCTGGGCATCGGTAAAGGCGACATTCTCTTCCGAATAGAGCACGTCACAGAAATTCTCGACGGTGCGAACGATCAAGGACGAGTGTTCACCCTGAAAGAGCGATTCGCTTTTGGCCTTCACCGCCTTCGACTGCTTGTAGCTGGCGATAGCGGGCAGGTTGAAGAGCGGCTGACGCACCGAAAGACTGTAACTCAGCGTGTTGTACCATATGGTCGGCTCCTCGCCGTAAATGGTCGTGTGGTCGGTCTGGTTGCGACCTCTCGATGTCGAGGACTTGATACCGGGCAGAAAGCCCGATCTGGCCTTGGGGACCTCCTCCCTGGCAATTCTGGTGTCCGCTTCGGCGGCCAGATAGCGGGCGTCGTAGTGCAGCGCGAGATCGTACGCCTGGGTGAGGCTCAGCGGTTCCGCGCCGGAGAGCGACGGAAAAAGCAGCGCCGCAACCGCGAGCAATCTTGCCATGCGCCGACCATGCTTGCCAGACCGGAGTTGCCGGAACTCTTCCTTCTGTTGGTTCATCACTCGTCACTCCTCCTTGAGGGAAGCTGCCATGCGCTGCATCAGCGGGTGCAGGATGTAGGTCAGCATGGTGCGCTCGCCGGTTTTGATCACCGCCAGCACCGGCATTCCGGCCTGGATTTTGTGATGGCCCAGCTCTTTCATCCCCTCGGGAGTGACCGCGATACGGGCGAGATAGTAGGAGATCGCCTGCCCTCCCCCTCCCGGCGCGGACATTTCGGTGAGGAGATCGCCCGATACCGAGACCACCTTGCCGGGAACGACCATCTGCGGCGCATGGGCGAAGGCGGTGAACTGGAGATCGACCGTCAAGCCGGCGCGAACCTTGTCGATCAGATGCGGCGCGATTTTGGCCTCGACGAGCAACGGCTCGCCGAACGGCACGATGTCCATCAGCTTCTGGCCCGGCTGGATCACCGCGCCGACGCTCTGTACCTGAAGGCCGACCACCTGCCCGGCAGCCGGAGCCGTGATTCTCGTATCCGCGAGTTCCTCTTCCAGCGCTTTCGACTTCTCGGCATCGGCTTTCACCTCGTTCTGCACCTGGGCAAGTTGCGTGGCGCTTTCGACTCGGTTTTGAGCGACCTTGATCTCAAGCTCGCGTTGCTGGCTCAGCGGCGCGAAGCCTTCGGCGGCGAGCTTTTTCATGCCCGCAAGCTGCGTCCGTAAAAGCCGCATGATCGTCAGGTGCGAATCGAGCAGCTCCTGCTGCGTTCTGAGCAGTTCACCAACCAGCATCTTGTCAGGATCGGATGTGAGATCGGGATGCAGCGTCATCCTCGACGATCCGCGTTCCTCGGCCAGCAGCCTCGCCTCTGTGGCGCGGAGACTGAGATAGTGCTGATGCACCTCGGCATAGCGGGCCTTGGAGGTCTGGTCGTCGAGCACCATCAAAAGATCGCCCTTTTTCACACTCTGCCCCTCCTGCGCGAGCACCTCGGTCACCGTACCGCCGTAACGGTGCTGCACCACCTTGCGCTTGGTGGCGATGCTCACCACCCCCTGGCATGGCACCCCCTCATCGAGCGGCGCGATCGCGGCCCAAAGGATAAAGCTGCCGAAGCCGATCAGCAGAATCCAGATGCCGATGCGAACCGGACTGCGGGTGTCGGTATGTTTGTGCTTCAGACCTTCGCGCGACTCCGGCTCGGGTTTGCTATTCTTCTGCTTTAGTCCGCCTGAATTCATTGTCCGTTCTGTTTTCCTTGTCCGTTTTGATTTGCCGTAGCCGGTCGCTGCGCGCCCTTTGCCGCCTGCTCTGCGTTGAGCACTTCGAGCACGCCGTCGCGAGGGCCGAAATGTTCGATCCTGCCATCCCTGAGCGCGAGAACTCTGTCAGCCGCCCCAAGGATGTTCAGCCTGTGGGTGATGAGGAAGACGGTTTTGCCCGACGCCTTGAGCTGGCCGACCGCCTGCGCCAGCGCCCGTTCACCGGCGTCGTCGAGATTGGAGTTCGGTTCGTCGAGCACGAGTACCGCGGGATTGCCGTACATGGCACGGGCGAGGCCGACCCGCTGGCGCTGGCCGCCGGAGAGTAGCGCGCCCGCCTCGCCGATCTGCGAGTTGTAGCCGTTCGGAAAGCGCAGAATCGCCTCGTGAATGCCGGTGCGCTGCGCAGCTTCGATCACTTTGGCCGGATCGGTTTCGCCGAAGCGGGAGATGTTCTCGGCGATGGTGCCGTCGAACAACTCGATGTCCTGCGGCAGATAGCCGATGTGCGGCCCAAGCGCCTCGCCCTCCCAGCTCTGGATCGGCTCCTCATCATAGAGCACACTGCCCGACGCCTCGGGCCACGCGCCGACCAGGCAGCGGGCGAGCGTGGATTTGCCCGATCCCGACGGGCCGATAATCGCCGTGACGGTTCCGGCGGGAAACGAGGCGTCGAGACCATGCAGAATTGGCTCTTTCCGGCCCGGCGCGGTGGCGACGAGTCCGTCGATCCGCACGTCGCCCTGCGGCGCGGGGCGCGAGGGCCTGGCGGCGGATTCGGGAAAATCGGTGAAGAGCTTCTCCAGCCGCAAAAAAGCGTCCCGCGCCTGGATGAAGGGCTTCCACACCACGATCAAGAGATCGAGCGGCTGCAAGGCGCGAGACATGAGCACGTTCGACGCGATCATGCCGCCGGCGGTCATCTTGCCCTCGATCACCATCAAGGCGCCGGCGGCGAGCGTGAGCGACTGCATGGTGTAGCGGACGAATTTCGAAAATGCCTGCTGCTGGTGCTGCTTGTGCTGGGCGTGGCCATTCTCGGCAAGCGAGCGCTCGTGCAGGTCGAGCCAGCGCTCGCGCAAACTGCCGGTCATACCCATGGCGTGCACCGGCTCGATGTTGCGCAGCTTGCTGAAAAAGTAGGCGTTGCTCTCGCCGCCCGCCTTGCTCGCCCGTTCGATCTCATCGATGGTCGCCTTGTGGTTGTACCATGCGACCAGAAGCTGGATGATGCAGAACAGGATCGCCAACCCGCCAAGAAGCGGATGAAGCAGAAAGATCACCGCGATGTAGATAGGTGTCCAGGGCGTATCGAAAAAGGCGAAGATGCCGTTGCCGGTCAGGAACTGGCGAATCGCCGACAGATCGGCGATGGCCTCCGCCGGATTGGCGTCGGCTCGCTTCAGGTTCTTCTCGAAGCTCGCGTTGAAGACGATGGCGTTCATCGCCTCGTCGAGCCGGACGCCGCCACGCACCAGGAGCCGCGAGCGCAGCCACTCGGCCACCACCATGATGGCGTACAGAAACACCATGAGCAGCGTCACCACGAGCAGCGTCAGTTCGCTTCTGCCCTTGAGCACGCGGTCGTAGAGTTGCAGCATGTAGAGCGTTGGGGTCAGCAGGAGGAGGTTGGCGATCATGCTGAAGAAGCCCACCCAGAGAAACTCTTTGCGGAACGACCACAAGTGGCGAGTCAGTTCGCTCCGGTCGAAAAACGATCCTTTTTTCATGCCTTCACCCCCTGCGATGGCCTCGACTCGCCCGCAGGCGGCGGCTGTGGAGTTTGCGCAGACTGAGGATTCTGCGGCCCCTGAAGAGCGGCGAGCACCTGGTCTCTCGGGCCGAACTGCTTGATCTGCCCCTCGATGAGCACCAGCATGAAGCCGACTGCGGCGAGCACGTTCATGCGGTGCGTCATGACAATCACCGTCGAACCGGCAGCCTTGAGCTGCTGGAGCGTGTTGATGAGCGCGGCATCGCCGTCGGTGTCGAGATTGGAGTTCGGCTCGTCGAGCACCACGAAGCGCGGCATTCCGTAGACTGCACGCGCCAGAGCCACGCGCTGCCGCTGGCCACCGGAAAGGAACGCGCCGTCATCGCCGATTGGCGTATCGTATCCGCTGGGCAAGGTGGCGATGAACTCCTCCAGCCCGACCATCCGGCAGGCCGCCTGAACCTTCTGTTTGTCCGGCTCGCCGAAACGGGCAACATTCTCGGCGATAGTGCCGTCGAACAGCTCGACCGTCTGCGGCAGATAGCCGACGTGCGGCCCCAGCTCCTCCTTGTTCCAGGTGTAGATATCGCTGCCATCGAGCCGCACCTTGCCGCTCATCGGCGGCCAGATGCCCGTCAAGAGACGCGCGAGGGTCGTTTTTCCAGAGGCTGACGGGCCAACTACAGCGAGTGAATCTCCGGGCGCGACGCGGAAACTGACGCCCTTGAGAATCTGAATCTGGCTGTTCGGCGCTCCGGCAACGACTCCTTCCACCGAAAGCGCTCCCTTGGGCGGAGGCAGCGGCATCTTCTTCTCCTCGGCTGGAAACATCTTCAGCATCCCGTCCAGCCGGACAACCGCCTCACGCGCCCCCTCGACCTGACGCCAGTTGCCGATGATCTGCACCAGCGGACTGAGCACCTTGCCGCCGAGAATCGAGCCGACAATCATTCCCGAGCCGAACAGCTTGCCATCGAGCGTCAGCCAGCAGCCGATGCCGAGCAGCGACGAGCTGAGCAGCGACTGCACGAGCTTGGAAAAGGCCGCGTTGGCCCCCGCCGTATCCGAAGCGTCCGCCTGGCTGGCGATGAATTCGCGCTGCCGCGTCAACCACCGCTGCCGCATATTGCCGAGCATCCCCATCGAGCGGATCACCTGCACGTTGCGCAACACGCTTCCGGCGTACATCTGCGAAGCCGTCGAACCGCGGCTCGCCTTCATCATCGGCTGCTTGATGCGGCGCTCGTTGAAAAAACCGATGAGAAACTGGATCAGCGCGCCAATGACCGTGAACCAGCCAAGCAGCGGATGCATGATGAAGAGGATGATCAGCACCAGCATGGCCAGCGGTGCGTCCATGAAGGAGAGGGTGACATGAGCACCGATAGCCTCGCGAATGGTACGGAGGTCGCCTGTCACCTGCGCGGCGCTGCCAACAGGCATGTTTTTCAACCGTGCGGCGAACGCGGTGTCGAACACGCGCCCGCGCAAGCGCTGATCGAAGGCGCGAGCCGCATCGTGCATGATCCCCGAACGCACCCATTCGAGCGCTTCGAGCATCACATAGAGGCCGACGACCAGAATCGTCAGCATGAGAAGCGTCTGCTGATTGCGGCTGCTGACAACCCGGTCATACACCTGAAGCATGTAGACGCTCGGCGAAAGCACAAGAATGTTGGTGACAATGCTGAACAGCAGCACGCGAATGGCCCACGGACTCAGGGCATAGAGCGCTTCTCGAACTTCGGATTTCTTTTCGGGTTGAACCATCGAGTGGGGAACATCACTTGACAAAAACAGAAACAAACCTGCTGCACACCGCTATCCTTTCGAACGTCGATGCATCGACGGAACCGGCTGACGGGAGAGTGCCGGACATAATGGTTTTGTTCGAGAAACGGGTAAAGTCACGATTGTTGACAATATAGATCAAGCGACGCTGATAAACCATTAAGATTTACTTAAAACGGAAGGTGATAAACGTTTTACGGGGCCTTTCCGGGCCTCTTCACGCGAGTCCGGAGATCACAGACACAACGGCATCTGAAAAGACTCCCCGGTCTCGCTGGCTACTCTTTATTCAATCGCATTGTTTAGCCCTTTCTGAGTTTACGATAATGGGAGTTTAGTATATGGCGGGTCACTGTGGAGCAAGCGGTTATCCCCCTGATCCATCCTGTCGCGATCATTAAGCAATTGCCAAAAACAGAGAACGAATGTCGAGCCAAACGCAATAAAAGACGAAACAGTCAATTGCACGGCAAACGTGATAAAACGAAAAAGGCGGCTACAGTATCTGCTGTAACCGCCAATCTTTGCGGATTATGGAGCAAGCCGGAGTTTCGACTGACCGCTTTTGCCTGCATGTCGCTTTTCAGCTCAAGCAGAGTGACGCGCAGGCAAAGTCGGACTCTATTTTAAACCAGTGATCATGAGAACACCAGCCAGACGATAACGCCAACCGCCGCCGCACCGGCAAGCGCGACTCCGGCTCCGCCGCCCGATCCGCCCGAAGCCGATGCAGCGGCGGCAACCGTCGAGAAGTGGAAGGTTTGATCTGAGCTAAAAGTGTTACCGGCAAAATCCTGTATGCTTCCGCTGGAGAAGGTCACATCATAGCTCGTTCCATTGTGAAGATCGGCTGCAGGATTGATGGTCAGCGTGTGTCCGCTCACCTTAAGAACCGAAGTATTGCTGACCTCGGTATGATATGTCACATCGGTACCAGTTGGAGATACTTCATGAATGATGATCGTTCCCGTGCCGAGAATCACATTCTCATCGAATTGAACAACGATATTATCAGCAACGCCTGCATTGGTGGCACTGGAGGTCAAGTTACCCGTCGGAGCGGTATGATCTGTTACTGTTGCCGGGTCGGCGTTGAAAGTCAGGTCGGCAAACTTGAACAGTTCAACCTCGGTAACTGTATCGGTTCCGCCGCCCGTTGAGGTATCGACCACCGTATATACATGAGAACTGGTATCGTAACTGACGCTGTACTGACTGAAATTGCCATGAAACTCTACGGTATCGGAACCTGCGCCTCCATAGATTACGTCGTTACCGGCATCATCGTCAACTGTATGCGTTAGTCCGTCAGCACTCACCGTAACAGTGCCACCGGCAAGCCTATCATCGCCAGCACCGCCATACAGGGTGTCGTTGCCGGTTCCGCCAAAGACCAGATCGTTGCCATCGTCACCGTAAATCACATCGTTACCACCTGCCGATCCAACGATATCATTGCCTGCGCCGCCGTGAATCGTATCGTCTTCAGGCCCGAGGACAATATACTGGCTCGATCCATCCGCAACGACGATGTTGCTGCCCGCGCCGCCGCCGTAATGGCCGGGGCCTATGATGATCGCAAACTCCACATTGTTCAAATCCAGAATCGTCCCTGCCGGAAGACTACTCGCATCGATGACCAGTACGTCATTACTGGTCGCGCTGCCCGCAATGGAAATGGTCTGCCCGGCGACTGCGTTGGACAATACCAACTCGCGTACCTGAGTATTAGAATCTCCCGAATAATTGCTGAGCTGCGTTACAATGTCGGCATGACTGCCGTTAATATTGGTGTTGCCCTCAGCAAAGGCGGCCAACTGCTGGCTGGTCGAAATCGCTGGATCAAGTGTAACAACACTGGCCGTCACGCCAGCCGGTAATGTAACCGTCGCCGTACCCACGGCCGTGCCGGTCAATGGCGTCGATTGAGCCACATAGACCGTGACGGCATTGGTTACGTCGTGCGCATGATCGCCGTCGTAAGCTATTACGTTGAAGCTGTACGTCGGCTTTGTAGCATAATTTGCCGACGACGCCAGCGTCACTTCACCCGTCGTGCTGTTGATGTTCAACAGCCCTTTGTCCGCGCCGGACAGCGTGTAGGTCAACGCCTGAAGATTGTCCGCATCCGTCGCTGCCGCCGTATAGATCACGGTGCCGGCGGTGGCATTGTCGAGCACCGAACCGGCGCTGCCCGAGGTGAACACCGGCACGTTGTCGTTCAGGTTATTCACGCTCACCACGACATTTTGGGTCACGTCGTGCGCGGCAAGACCATCACTTGCCGTCACCGTAAAGCTGTAACTCTTCTTCGTCTCATAGTCCGCCGAGTTCTTCAGCGTTACCGAGCCTGTTGAGCTGTCGATGTTCAGATACGATATATCCGTACCACCAAGTGTGTAGGTCAGGTTTCCGATATTGTCCGCATCCGTCGCCGTCGCCTTGTAGATCTCCGTGATCACCGGCGCGTTCTCATTCACGCTGCCCGAAGCGCCCGAGGTAAACACCGGCGCATTGTCGTTCAGGTTATTCACGCTCACCACGACGTTTTGGGTCACGTCGTGCGCGGCAAGACCATCACTTGCCGTCACCGTAAAGCTGTAACTCTTCTTCGTCTCATAGTCCGCCGAGTTCTTCAGCGTTACCGAGCCAGTCGAACTGTCGATATTCAACAACGCCTGATCCGCGCCAGACAACGAGTAGGTCAACGCCTGAAGATGATCAGCATCCGTCGCGGCAGCCGTGTAGATCACCGTGGTCACCGGAGCGTTTTCATCCACGCTGCCTGAGGTCCCCGAGGTAAACACCGGAGCGTTGTCGTTCAGGTTGTTGACATTGATCGTGAATGCCTTGCTGAAAGTCAAGGCGCCATCGGTCGATTTCACCGTCACCGCATAACTGGTCTTCTTTTCATAGTCCGGGCTTGTTCCGATGAAATAGAGATTTCCTCCAGATGTGCTGAAGCTCGCGGCATCGGTGCCTTGAAGAGTCAGCACGTTGTTGTTGCCTGTCGCATCGGGATCAATGACCGTCAGTGTACCGATTAAGACACCGGTGCCAACAACGACATTCTCGTTTATGGTATTGGACGAAAGCGTTATATCCGTCGGCGCTTCGTTGACGTTGGTGATATTCACCGTAAAGGTACCCTGCTTGTCATGCGTGACATCGCCGTCGCTGACATTGACCTTAAGAGTATAACTGGTAGTTGCCGATTCGTAATTGATCGTCGAAAAACCTGCGCTGGTCACGGTAATTTTTCCGGTTACGGAGTCGATCGCGAAAAGCGGATTGCCGGAACCATCGGCTGGCGGAGTAACCAGGCTGAAAACCAGCGACGGAAATGGGTCAGCATCGGTGGCGGTCGCCTGAGCGACCTGCGTTCCGGATACGGAAAGTTCGGGCAGGTTAACCGCCGAGGTTGGCACCGTCAATACCGGAGCGTTGAGGTTCGGATACGTGGCGGTCGTAAAATCGTAAGCTGTCGTGCCAGCGTAAAAATTACCCGCTGCATCCTTGATTGCGGCGCCATCGATCGTAACGAAATAGTGCGTATTTTGGCCGAGAGAGCTACTTGGCGTAATCGTCAGCGTAGCGCCGCTAACGGAGCTCGTTGAAGGAACGACCGCGCCGGTAGCCGATCCGGTATGGATGGCTATCGCTCCGGTTCCTAACTGGATATTTTCACTGAAAGTCAAGGTAAGCGTGCTCGGTACCGTCACGCCAGTGGCATTATCGAGAGGAGTGAAGGTGCTGACCGTCGGAGCAACGGTGTCGCCGGTCGTGAAGTCATAGGTTGAAGTACCGGCGTATGCGTTCCCGGCGATGTCCTTGATTACTCCAGATTGCAACACGACAAAATAGTGCGAGCTGCTGGCAAGCGTCGCCGTCGGGTTGATCGTCAGCGTGCTACCCGATACCGTCAGGTTTGACGCTGTGTTCGTAGCCAGATCGTACGTCTCGACAATGGCACCTGTCGCCGAATCTTTGTGGAGCACTATCAGTCCTGACGTCCCTTTCTGAATGTTCTCGCTGAAGGTCAGCACGATGTCGCTCGATTCGACGACTCCGGTAGCTGAAACGGTAGGGTTGTAGGTGGTCACCGTAGGCGCGGTCGTGTCCACCGTCGCGAAGTGATAGGTGGTCGTACCCGCGTAGCTGAGACCAGCCATGTCCTTGATCGCCCCTGAGTCGATGGTCACATAATAGGTCGAGCCATCCGGCGTGAGATTGGCGGTCGGATTGATCGTCAGCGTGCTGCCCGATACCGTCAGGTTCGCCGTTGTGTTCGTGGCCAGATCGTAGGTCTCGACCGGCGTGCCCGATACTGATCCCTTGTACACCTTGATAAAACCCGACGTGCCCTTCTGGATGTTCTCGCTGAAGGTCAGTACGATGTCACTCGCAACGGCAACTCCTGTAGCACTGTCCGCCGGGCTGAAAGTGCTGACCGTCGGTGCGATGGTGTCCACCGTCGCGAAGTGGTAGGTGGTCGTTCCGGTATAGCTGTTGCCCGCCGCGTCCTTGATCGCTCCTGAATCGATGGTCACGTAATAGGTCGAGCCATCCGGGGTGAGGTTCGCCGTCGGATTGATCGTCAGCGTGCTGCCCGATACCGTCAGGTTCGATGCTGTATTCGTGGCAAGGTCGTAGCTCTCGACCGGCGTACCCGACACTGAACCCTTGTACACCTTGATAAAACCCGACGTGCCCTTCTGGATGTTCTCGCTGAAGGTCAGTACGATGTCGCTCGCAACGGCAACTCCTGTCGCGGTGTCCGCCGGGCTGAAAGTGCTGACCGTCGGCGCGGTCGTGTCCACCGTCGCGAAGTGGTAGGTGGTCGTTCCGGTATAGCTGTTACCGGCAAGATCCTTGATCGCAGTGTTATCGATGGTCACGTAATAGGTCGAGCCATCCGGAGTGAGGTTCGCCGTCGGATTGATCGTCAGCGTGCTGCCCGATACCGTCAGGTTCGCCGCCGTGTTCGTGGCGAGGTCGTAGCTCTCGACCGGCGTGCCCGACACTGATCCCTTGTACACCTTGATCAGCCCCGTGGTGCCCTTCTGGATGTTCTCGCTGAAGGTCAGCACAATATTGCTCGCAACAGCTACACCAGTTGCACTGTCGGCCGGGCTGAAAGTGCTGACCGTTGGCGCGATGGTGTCGCCGGTCGTGAACGAGTAGGTGCCACCGGCATAGGCATTCGAGGCAATATCTGTCACGGAGCCTGACGCCATGGTCAAGTAATAGCTAGTGCTGCTCTTGAGCGTCGGCGTCGGATCGATGGTCAGTGTCGAACCACTAACCGTAGCGGCAACCGCAATAGCCGTGCCGGTTGCAGAACCTTCGTGAAGCACAATATTGGCACTATTGGCGATCAGGACGGATTCGCTGAATGTGACGGAGATATTAGACGATTCGACCACGGCAGTCGCCGCATTGGCTGGAGTTACGCTTGAAACCGTCGGCGGAGTCGTATCGACAGGGCCATAGGTCAACGTCACCTGCTTGTCGGCAAATTGCAGCGTCTCTACGCTTTTAAAATTGAAGGTAAAACTGGAGCCGCCCGTACTCGTACCGGTAACAACAATGACTCCGCTCGCATCGACAGGCTTGATCGTGAAGTTGGCGCTAGTAAAGTTGCTCAGGTAGCTGGTCTTTCCAGAAGCAAAATAAAAAATGTCAGTCCCGGCAGCGCCGTCAACAGTGAAAATATTGCCGCTACCGGGTTTATTGCCACCAGTCAGATTGTTGAAACTGATGGTATCGTTATTGGCCGTTCCGGTGTAGGTATACGTTGCCATGATTGATTCTCCGCTTCAATATTTAGTGTTGATCGTTATTGGCAGATATTTCTCATTGAATCGAAGGGCTCACTGACAGGTTGCCCTTTTTTATCAAAGATCAGAACTCATGTAGCCGATAAGGCATGCCGCGTGATGCATGGCAAGCGTCATCCGCCTGGACTTAAAGCCAAAGCGCTTCATGCGAAAGCGGTCAGCTTTATCAGTTATAAAATGGGTCAGTTGCATTCAGAAGGAGATATCCGGTAAGACTATCCCGCATATCCGGAACGGCGAAACGATGGATCTATTTCAGTGCACACAGCACAAAGTACTGCATTGTCACAAAAAAACGTGACGCTCATGCTTAACTGCCTTACCATCACTCAATCTCGTTACTCTTTGCACTCATTACGGGAGTCACTGCTTTGATATATCGTCCCATCCCGGTCAACTGCAAGGTAATTCATACCTGACGTCTCCAGATAATCGAGAGCGTCGTCAACACGCAACATGGCCACCGTTGAAATGCTCCCAGCCTGCAAGGCTGACGGCGCAATCACCGTAACCGAACGCCAGTGATCGACGGGATACCCTGTGCGCGGATCGAGAATATGCCCATACCGCTGACCATCCTTTTCGAAGAACAAACCGTAATCTCCGCTCGTGGCAAGCCCGCCGCCCTGAAGAGGCACTGATGCGAACAGCTTATCCGCGTTTTCCGGATCACGAACCCCGATCGTCCAGGGTTTGCCATCCGGCATCGGCCCGACAACCATGATGTCGCCTCCAAGATTGACGTATCCATGCCGCACGCCCGCCGAAAACAGCGATCTTGCGGCCCGATCAACTGCATACTCCTTGCCAATGCCTCCGAGATCGATCTCCATGCCTTTGAGCGGAAGCCTGATCCCGTGCCTGCCAAGCTCGACCTTCTCCCAGCCAACCAGCGTCAGCAGCTGGCTGAGCGTTTCACTTGAAGGCAGTTCAGCCTTTTTCAAATCCCACGCTTTTCGAAGCACGCCTGTTGTGATGTCGAACAAGCCGCCGCTCTGCGCATGGAGGGCTGAGGCATGGAGCAACAGGCTCATCGTCTCGTCGTCGCACTCGCAGCTCTCTGCCCCGGCTCTGGCGTTGATCGCGGAAACGACGCTCTCCGGATGGTAACGCGAATATTTGCTTTCGATGCGCGACACCTCCCGAATGGAGGCTTCAGCCGCTGCAACGGCCTCAGCCTTGCCGGTTGCGGCCACAACCACCTCGCAGCCGCAACCCATCGCCTCGAACCCGAATCGGAACATCGCTACTTTTCCTCTAAGCTCGTGACCACCATAATGACTCGGAATGCGGGCCTCAGATCAGAACTCCTTCGCAATGCCGAGCTGAACGAAAGAGGCGTTGAATCTGTCCAGCCCCGGATCGCCCTTGCCGTTAATCCCCCAGTCACGACGCTGCATATAGCGGTCATAGCGTGCATCGATGAGCCAGTCATCAGACAACTTTTTCGATACCTTCAAACCAAGCGTTACCGCGCCGAAAGCTGAAAGACGCTGATCCTCGGAATAGGCCAAATAATCGCTCGACGGATCGATCGCAACCGGCGAGTCTACAGGTATATAGAAATTCGCCGTTGTCTGCGAATAGTATCTCACAGACGGAGTAACGGAAAATCCGTGAGAAATCGGCTGCATGTATTCGGAGCCGAGGGTATGGGACTTTATGCCATACGTGTCCGTATAGTAACGATAGGAGAGCTTCAAGACCCCTTCGGTAGATTCGAAATAGTGATTCCATCGCCCCATGATCGTCGTGAAGTTGCGATGACGAGGCCGTGCGTCATTTATCTTGTATGGATCGCTGAAATATCCGGTTCCCACGCTCCGCCCCAGATTGAGCTGAACGATGTCATTCTTCGTCATGACCTGGGTGAGGCCAACGAGCATGGCGTAGACCTTCTTATGCTCGGTGTAATCAAATATGTGGTTGGTCGGCCTGATCTCGTCGGAGGTGTAACTACCGCCGAGAGTTACCGTAGTATTTTTGCTCGGAGTGGGGAGGCTACCCTGAAGCGAGACGCTTTTTGACACATAATCGGACTCGACAGACCAGCTCGATCCGGCGGTCAGCGTGCCGGTAGAAAAATAGCGAGTCACCGACAAATCACCTGCCTTGCGAGTGTCGTGATTGACCGATGCAGCGGTGACCGTGTGATAATGAGGAGATGCGCCACCAACTGAATCGATAGTACCGGTAAAGTCAAGTGCCCACTTTCCGGCGATGGGAGTCATGACCCTCATCGATGTGGCAATAATGTTCATCCTGTCCTCTCCAGGCTGCCAGTCTTTGTAATTGAGATACTTGAAGGCGACGATTCCTTTTTCAGGAGCGGCATCGGCCATTGCCGGATGGGCGGAGGGCAGGAGCATGGCTGCCGCCGTCAGAGCCGCGCCGATAACCCTGGTGTTTTTCACTGGAGAAACTTTTTTCATAGCTGTATCCTGATGATTTGAGGGTTATCCTTTTTAATTGCAACCGCAGCCGCCGCCGCCTACGCCCGCGCCGCCGGAGGAGGCCTCCTTGCTGCTGTAGATGTGCTCGGTGTAGCCCGTGTCGAGCCGGTCACCTTCAAAAGTCATTTCCGGCTTTGCCAGGTTCTGCTTTTCCCAGGGCTGCACCGTAGCGCAACCGGACAACGCCGCCAGTCCGGCGAGACCCCAACATGCCGAGATGACTTGAATAACAATACGCTTCATAATCTTGCCTCCAGAATGGCTTGGTTGTCTGTAATATTTCCGCTGCCGGTTTTATCCGTACACGCCTCTCCCCTACCCACCTTGACATTTTTCCAAAACAGCATAAAAAATATGCAAGGGCGTTAACAATCGTGAATTCGCCGTATAAAAAAAGCGCCTTGACATAACAGCCCATAAGACTTGTATGCTAAGGCAGCAAGCGGAAACAAGCTTCAGCGAATCGCGAAAAGCTATGGTATGAGAGTATTGAAATTGAAAAATACAGGAAAAGGGCAAAGCGAAAACTTCTCTACTTCAGTACCGTATACATTGTATGAAAAAATCCTCAAAAAAGCTCTTAATATTTGATTAAAAATGGCTTAAAAACAACGAGGATGAGTAATAAAGAAGCGAATTCAAAAGAAAAAGGCGGCTTCAGTACTTGCTGAAACCGCCCTTGTGTCGGGGTGGCGGGACTCGAACCCACGACCTCTGCGTCCCGAACGCAGCACTCTACCAGCTGAGCCACACCCCGAAAAACTTTCTAACCTCGTGCCCTTGGACAGATTCGAACTGCCGACCTTCAGTTCCGGAAACTGCTGCTCTATCCACTGAGCTACAAGGGCCTGATGACCTTGCGAGTCACTTCAATCAGGTGAGCAAAGATAACATTTAAATCGAGAAAAAGAACAACTTTCACACTGTATCGAAAAGTTTCCCGAAATTTTTCGAGCCTCAATGCCCGTTCCCCGAGGCCGCCCTGGTCAGCGCGTCGACCGCCAGATTGGCGCTCATGACCGCGCCGCCCATCGAATCGTAGTAGAGCTGCTGCGAGAAGCCGCCCGCAATGAAGAGATTGCTGACCGGCGTTTTCTGCGTCGGGCGGAACTCTTCCATGCCGGGCAAGGGCGCATAGACCGAGCGTGGTATCTTGACGAGCGTGGATTTCAGGATTTTCGCCCCCTGCGACTCTTTCGGGAAGTTGGCGCGAACGCTACGGTCAACCCGCGCGATGATCTCCTCTTTGCTCAAGCCCATCATCTCCCGGGCCGGAGCGACGCAGAACTCGAAGCGCGTCTTGCCCTCGAAGCGCTCGCCGCGCAACGTGCGGTAATCCGGCGTAGTGCGGGCGAGGTTGGCGTAAACCGGAATCACGCCATCCGGGCTAAAAAGTACGTTGTCGGTTGGCGTAATCTCGCGGTCGTACCAGAGCTGCACCGAGATGACCGGAACGCCTTCGAGCCGGTCGAGGTTGCCAAAAAAGCGGTCATGCTGCTTGAGCGATGACGGCAGCACCTTGCAGAGATTGTGGATCGGCAGCGCGGCGACGTAGTAGTCGGCATCAAGAATCTCGCCGTTGCGCAGCTGCACGCCACGAATCCGCGTGCCGTCGAAGAGCAGCTCCTCCACCGGCGAGTGGTTCTGGAACAGCGCGCCTTTCTGCGTGGAGTAATCGACGAGCGGCTGGTGCAGGTACTCCTGCGGCGAGCCTTTCAGGAAGCCCATGCACGACGAATCGGGAATGCGGTAAAAGGTTTCGGTAACGTCGAGAATAATCTTGGCCGAAATCTCCTCCGGCGGAATGAACTTGAGCGCCAGCGCCATCGGGCGGAACATCTTGTCCATGAGCCGCTTTCCGAACCTTTTTTCTTCGGCCCACTCGGCGAAGGTCAGATGATCCTGTGTTGGCGGATAGTTGGCTTTCTGAAGCGCGAGAGGAATCAGGGACTTCGAGAAGGCGGCCATCTCGCCGAAGGTGAAGTAGCCGTTTTTGACGATGGCTGGTAAAAGGTGCAGCGGACTCGGCAAATCCCACGTGCTGAAGGTGAAGCTGTTGCCCCCTTCGAGCGTGTAGGTGAGCTGGTGCTGCTTCCAGAGCACGGCGTGGTAGGTCTTGATCTCCTTCATGAGATCGTAGAGTACGCCGTACGCGCCAAAAAAGCAGTGGGTGCCGGACTCGATCCAGTCCCCCTCCTCGTCCTTCCATGCCGAAACCTTGCCGCCAAAGATGGGACGTTTTTCAAGCACCTTCACCTGAAATCCGCGATCAACGAGCCGCTTTGCGGCGGCGAGACCGGCGAGGCCGCCACCGATGATCAGAACCTTTTTTTTCTCTCCGTTCATTCCTGCGATTATGACTGACTGTTGTTGCAACCGCCGCGGCTCAGATGGCCGAGCGTCCCTCCATCGCCCGCGAAAGCGTCGCTTCGTCGATGAATTCGAGCTCCGCGCCGACCGGAATGCCCCGGGCGATGCGGGTGACGTTGATGCCGAGCGGTTTGAGCAGTTTGCTGATATAGAGCGATGTCGTTTCGCCCTCGACGGTGGGATTGAGCGCAAGCACCACCTCGCGCACCTCGTCCGGCGCGGCGGAGCCGATGCGCACGAGCAGCTCGCGCACCTTGATATCGTCGGGGCCGACGCCGTCGAGCGGTGAAATCACCCCGTGGAGCACGTGGTACAATCCTTTGTAATGGCCGGTTTTTTCGAAGGCGAGCACCTCGGTGGGAGATTCGACGACGCAGATGACCGTGCGGTCACGGCCAGTCGAAGTGCAAAGATGGCATGGGTCAGCGCCGAGATCGGTGATGTTCTGGCAAACCGAGCAGCGAATCACCTTCTCCTTGACGTCGATGAGGGCCGACGCCAGCTTCTCGACCTCGGAGCGCCGAGTCTGCAAGACATGCATGGTGAGCCGCTGGGCGGTCTTGCGGCCAATGCCGGGAAGCTTCGCGAACTCTTCGATGAGCGCCTCGACGGCTCCTGAGCTGTAACGCATGAAAAACGGGTTACTCGCCCTGACCGAAATGCTTCATCAGGTCGGCAGGATTGATCATCCCGCCGGCGGCTTTCTGAATCTCGTTCTGCGCGAGCTGCGCCGAAGCGTCGAGCGCCTTGTTGACGGCGGCCACAACCAGATCCTGCACCATATCGACGTCATCCATGATCTCGGGATCGATGGAAAGTTCAAGCAGCTTCTGACGCCCGCTGACCTTCGCCTTGACCATACCGCCGCCAGCCTCGCCTTCCGCGACAAGCTTTTCAAGCTGCTTCTGGACATCCTGCATCTTCGAACCAGCCTCCTTGAGCTGCTTCATCATATCGCTGAAATTGGGCATCGCCATCGTGGTATTCTCCTGTGGTTTTGGCTCAAGGCCGGAAAATCGTGCTCATAAGCGGGAAATCAAGCTCATAAGTCGTATAGGTCTTATAAGTCCTATACGACTTATAAGACCTATTTCCGAGGATTTAGTTCTTTCTTCTCAGCGCCAGGTAAATCTTCTCCAGAATATCCTCGGTGGTGAGCTTGTACTTGCGGAGCAGGTCATCCGGCTTGCCCGACTCGCCGAAGGTGTCCTCGACGGCGACCATCTCGATGGGTACAGGAATGTTGCGGGCGCAGACGTTGGCCACGGCCTCGCCGAGACCGGTGTACATCTGGTGCTCCTCGGCGGTCACGATAGCGCCGGTGTCGTTGGCCGCACGGACGATGGCGAGCGTGTCGATCGGCTTGATGGTGTGCATGTTGATGACGCGCACTCCGACCCCCTCTTTTTCAAGGATTCGGGCCGCTTCGAGCGCTTTCCAGACCATGATACCGCAGGCGATAACCGTGACGTCCTTGCCGGGATGCAGCTCGATAGACTTGCCAAGCTCGAAACCGTCCTCGTCGGTGGTGAAGTCCGGCACGTTCGGACGGCCAAAGCGGAGATAGACCGGCCCGACATAGTCGAGGATCGCTTTGGTGGCTCGTATGGTTTCGCTGTAGTCGCAGGGCACGACGACCGTCATGCGAGGCAGACTGCGCATCAGGCCGATATCTTCGAGAATCTGGTGGGTCGCGCCATCCTCGCCGAGTGTCAGACCGGCGTGCGAAGCGCAGATTTTGACATTGAGGTTGGAGTAACAAACCGACTGGCGGATCTGGTCGAAGACGCGCCCGGTTGCGAAAACAGCGAAACTCGACGCCACGGGAACCTTGCCGGTGGTCGCCAGGCCAGCCGCCATGGAGATCATGTTCGCCTCGGCAATGCCGGTCTGGATAAATCGCTCCGGAAACTCTTTGCGGAAGAGATTCATGTTCAGCGACCCGGTCAGGTCGGCGCAGAGAGCGACAATCGACGGATTCTGGCGGCCAGCTTCAAGCAGCGCCTCGCCAAATCCGGTACGGGTAGCCTTGTTGCCCCGTGAAGCGTACTTCACGCTCTCCTCGATGGTAATTTTCTCTCCCATTAATGACAGAATACCTTAAATTTGAAAAAGTTAAGCAGGACCTGAGTGCCTGCCGGGTTAACCCCGCCTTTGATATTGAGTTGCGCTCTTAAAGCCCACGCCGATCATGAAAGTTGAATATAAGCATACGCATATAGCGGCAAAAAAAAAATTAGGCCAAAACTTCCTGCTGGACAAGAACATTCCGAAGAAGATCGTCCGTGAATCGGGCATACAGCCGGGCGACCGGGTGCTCGAAATCGGCCCTGGCTTCGGCGCGCTGACAACGGCGATTCTCGAAACGGTACCGTCCTTCACCGCCATCGAGAAAGATCCGGAGCTGGCGAAATTCATCCGCGAAGAGCACCCGCAGATCGAGCTCATTGAGGGCGATTTTCTCAAGGTGCCACTCGAACCGCTGGCGGCTGGCGGCAAACTCGCCGTGCTCGGCAACATTCCCTACTCCATCACCAGCCCGATCCTCTTCCGCCTGCTCGACAACCGTCATCTGATCGCCTCGGCCACGCTGATGATGCAGCACGAAGTCGCCCAACGCATCGCCGCCGTGCCCGGCACCAAAGAGTACGGCATCCTCGCCGTGCAGATGCAGGCATTCTGTGATGTGAAATATCTCTTCAAAGTAGGTCGATCCGTCTTCAAACCCCGCCCGGAAGTAGACAGCGCCGTCATCCGCATCGTGCCGAAAGCCGCTGATCCCGTGGAGGACAGCGAAGGCTTCCGGCTATTTGTACGAAGAGCTTTCCACCAGCGCCGGAAAACACTCCTGAACAATCTGAAGGAGTACTACGACACCTCGGCAGTACCCGAAGCGACGCTCAAGCTGCGGTCGGAGGCGCTGAAGGTGGGAGAGTTGATAGAGCTTTTCGGTCAGCTTCAGGCAATGGAAGAAAGTCAAGCTGTTTCGGTTGAGCGTAAACAGTAGAATTCGCCCGTTTGAGTTAGAGTACAAAAACAGAGGAATTCATCATGCGCAAACAACGAAATGAACTGGCAAGAAAAAAGAGGACACCTCAAGAACTCGGCTGGTGACAGATAGCCCAACGCTGAATGCATACAGATGCTTGTGCTCCATGACGAGCCTGTATTTCACGGCGTATTTTCGATGAACACTGTAGACGCTTTTTTAAGATTTCACGCTCTTCGGTCGCCAGACGCAGTTTTTGTATCTCTTTCGCCTGGGCATCCTTGAGATTACCCGTGCCCGGAAAAGCCGCCTCTTTTGAAGCTTGATACTGGCTTCTCCAGCGATAGAGCACGTTCGGGCTGATGCCAAGATCATCGGCGATCTCCCGGGTGGTTTTATTGCTTTTCAGACTCAGCTCGACAGCATCGATTTTGAACTGCTTGCTGTACTGACGGCGTGATGATGGTGGCGCGGCATGGCATGGCATGGCATGGCTTCTCGAACTGTCCATGATAAAAATAGCAGGTTCACCAGCCGGAAGCTGATTAGCGGCCGGTTGATTTGTTCTGCAAGCTCGAATTATCTCCTAACGCTTCTCCGAGAACCACCCCTTGGCGTCGTCAATCGCTTCGAGCACGCTTTCATTTGCGATGTCGTGGTCGTGCAGGAAGGCGTGGCCGATGCGGTCGAGGAGGACGAAGCGGAGTTGCTTGTCGATCTTCTTTTTGTCGGAGTGCATACTCTCCAGCAGCTCCTCGCGGTCGAGCGAGAGGAAGCGCTTCTCGACGAGGCCACGCGGGAAGCGGAAGCGGGAGAGCAGATCGAGTCCTTCGTTCAGTTCTTGTTCCGGCAGAAATCCCAACCGGTGCGACAAGAACAGAGCACAAACCATGCCGATGGTGACCGCTTCGCCGTGGCGGAGGTTGCGGTACTCGGCCATCTTTTCGAGGCCATGCGCGAAGGTGTGGCCGAAGTTCAGCGTTGCCCTTAGGCCGGTGGTTTCGCGAAAATCCTTCTCCACCACGTCGGCCTTCGTGAAGGCGCTCCGGCTGACCGCTTTTGAGAGCCACGGCTCTTCGAGGCGCACCACCTCCTCCCAGTGCCCGGCGAGCAGGTCGAAGAACTCCCGGTCGGCGATGAAGCCGTATTTAACTACTTCACTCATGCCGCCGTAAATTTCGCGCGAAGGGAGCGTCCTTAAAAAGTTGGGATCGATCAGCACCAGCTCGGGCATATGGAAGTAGCCGATGAGGTTCTTACCGAGCGGGTGGTTGATGGCCACCTTGCCGCCGATGGAGCTGTCGGTCATGGCGAGCAGCGTCGTCGGGAGCTGCACCACCGGAATGCCGCGGTAGTAGCTCGCCGCGATGTAGCCGCCGAGGTCGCCGATCACGCCGCCTCCGGCGCAGAGCAGGTTCCAGCTCCGGTCCACGTCCGCCTCGATCATCTGTCCGTAGAGCTTCCACGCCGTCGTGACGCTTTTCGATGTTTCACGCGCAGGCACGGTGAGTTCGACGGTGCGAAAGCCTTGACGCTGCATCGACTCGATGATGGCGTCGCCAAAGAGCCTGCGGGTGTTCTCGTCGAAGAGCAGCACGGTTTTTTTGCCGAGTCCCCTCGCGGCGTACAGTTCGCCAATCGAATCGATAACCGGAGTTCTGACAATGATATGGCTGGAGAAAGTCTGCATCTCTTACTTCTCGTTAGTGTTGGTTTTCGATACGCGCCGGATGTGCCGCTCGATTTTTCGCGTCAGTTCTTCGACCGTGCTCCCAATCTTTTTCGAATCGGTGGAGAGCACCAGATCGGCTTTCAGGTAGCGTGGCTCCCGCTTTTTCAGAAGCTCCGCGATGCGCTGCTGAATCTCCTCCCGTGTCAGTTTGCGTCCATCCGCGCCTTTGAGCAAAGGGCGGTCGGTCTTGTGCTGAAGCCTGAGGGTGAGCACTTCCGGACTCGATTTGAGGTAGATCAACGTGCCGTGCGTCTGGATAAGCTCGAAACAGCGGTCGTTTTCGAGCACGCCACCGCCGAGCGATACGACCATTCGCTCCTGCCGCCCGATCCGTTCGAGGGTCTGAAGTTCGAGCGTTCTGAAGGCGGCTTCGCCATTCTCGGTGAAAATCCGGTTGATGCTCTTTCCGGCAGCAATTTCGATCTCCCGGTCAAGGTCGATGAATTCGAAGCCGAGCGAGTTGGCCAGAAGCGGGCCTATAGTTGATTTTCCGGAACCGCTAAAGCCGGTCAGAAATATGAGTGAGTGATGTTTCATCCTGTGATTCGGCGAGCGAAGGCGGCCCGCTGTTGAGTTGCGGCCAATATACGAAAAAAAGGGGCGATAACCGGCGGTGCGATTGTTTCCCGCGCCGAAAGATGATAGCTTTGCGGCAGCGGATTCGATCATTGGAAATCATCGTTTATGAAAAGCCTGTACATCATCAAGGCCGGGAGCACCTTCGCCATCGAGGCGCAACGGCTGGGAGATTTCGAGGACTGGGTGCGGCGCGGGCTTGGCGATGTTCCGTGCCACGTCGCGGTCGTGAACGCCGAGGGCGGCGAGGTGCTGCCCGCGCCGGAGCTTTGCGCCGGGGCGATTGTTACCGGCTCGCACGCGATGGTGACCGACAACCTGCCGTGGAGCGCGGCCATCGGGCGCTGGATCATGGAGCTGATTGCTGCCCGCTTGCCGTTTCTCGGCATCTGCTACGGCCACCAGCTTCTCGGTCGCGCCGCCGGTGGCGAGGTCGGCTACCATCCGCGTGGCCGCGAGGTCGGCACGGTCTCCATCGAGCTGACGCCCGAAGGCGAGCACGATCCGCTCTTCGACGCCATTCCGGCGCGATTCGCGGCCCACGCGACCCACGCGCAGAGCGTTCTGCGGCTGCCGGATGGCGCTGTCCATCTCGCTTGCAACGGCTTCGAGCCGCACCACGCTTTCCGTGTGGGCGAATCGGCGTGGGGCGTGCAGTTTCATCCCGAGTACACGCGAGAGATCATGGAAACCTACCTGCGTGACGAAATCGCCGATCTCGAAGCGGCGGACAAAGAGGCTGGGGCATTGCGCGACGCGATTTCGGAAGCGCCACACGCCGGGCGAGTGCTTTCAAATTTTGCCAGCTTTGTTTCACGGAGGCTCTGAGCCGCTGCACCAGGCCGGTCAGGCGACGCTTTGAGTCGCAATTCTGGATCGCGATAGCGAGCGCTTTCTGTTGCTTGCCTGTTGAGCGACTGAAAAAAAGCGCCGGAGATGGTGACCTCCGGCGAGTAGAAATGGTATCTGTTCACAAGCTTACCGGCAAGTCATTGCCTGCCGGTCGCGATCCATGCGCTCAGCGCATCCGGATTTCCGAATAGTCACCGATGTTCAGCTCGTGACCCATCGCTGAAACGACGGCATTGTTGCCGACAATCGAGTGATCCAGCATGATTTCGTTTACCTGTGACTTCTGTCCGATGATGGAGTTTGTGACGATGGCATCCTTGACAACCGCGTATTCGGCAATCGTGGTGTTTGGGCCGATGATGGAGTTCGTGATTGATGCGTTGTCCGCGATGAAGACCGGCGGGTTGATGATGCAGCCGGGCAGAGATTTATCCTGATGATTCTGCTGCAAGAGCACCTCGTTGGTCGAGAGGAGCGTTTCCGATTTGCCGCAGTCATACCAGCCCTGCACGGGGAAGGTCGAGAACGGTTCGCCGAGATCGATCATGTGCTGCAAGGCGTCGGTAAGCTGGAATTCGCCCTTTGTTCTTATGTTGTTGTTGATGATATGGTCGATACTTCTGAACAGCGAACCTGCATTTTGAAGGAAGTAGAGGCCAACGATGGCGAGATTGCTGACCGGCTGATCCGGTTTCTCAACCAGTTTGATGATTCTGTGGTCACCCTCGGTGACGGCGACGCCGAAACGTCTCGGGTCTTCGACCTCTTTGACGCCGAGCGTCGAAATGCTACTGCCGAGCACCAGCTTGAGATCGACATCGAAAATGGTGTCGCCGAGAATGATGAACAGCGGCTCCTCATCGACAACATATGGCTTGCACATGTGGACGGCATGGGCCAGTCCGAGCTGTTCCTCCTGCGTGACGAAGGTCAGCTTGATCGAATAGGTCGATTTCAGGTACTCCTCAATCATCTCGCCGAGATAGCCGACAATGATCACCGCCTCGTCGATGCCCGACTCGATGAGCTTGTCCATGATATGGCCGATGATCGGCTTGCCAGCAACGTTGAGCAAAACTTTCGGCTGGGAGTAGGTGTGTGGACGAAGCCTGCTGCCGACGCCGGCGACGGGAATGATGGCTTTCATGTGGAGATCAACTTGGAATTTGAGTGAATATATAAATCAAGTTACTGGAAATATGGGGATTTATCACTATCCGCATGGCAAAGAAACGTGATCGTTGATGACAATCGGAGACCGGAGCGTCAGGCGAGCGAAGTGCTTTCTGTGGGATTTTCTATCCGTTATGCTTCGAGGTGACAACCAGGTCAAAAAGTGATCGAAAAAATCTGAAATGCCTTATCTTTGGTTTTGTCCGGACTCATACCGGCCGCTATGGTGAAAACCGTCTCATAGAACGTTTTACATTTTTGCAGGCACTCATGGCCAACGGATCGGTTAAAATCTCAGAACAGTCAGGAGTGCTGCCCATTGCCGGCGACATGGTCGTGCTGATTACCGCCCGCAACTCGGGGCGCTGGATCATCCCCAAAGGGTATATCGAGAAAGGCATGACGCCCGCCGAATCCGCGGCCAAGGAAGCTTGGGAGGAAGCGGGCATTATCGGAAGCGTCCGGCATGAAAAGATCGGCGCATACTCTTACCGCCGCCCGTCGGGGATATTTTCGGTCAAGGTCTATCCGCTTGAAGTCGAGTCGGTGCTCGACCATTGGGAGGAGATGCATGTGCGCCAGCGTCGGCTGGTCACCCCTTCTGAAGCGATCGAGATGATTTGCCACAAAGAGCTGAGGAATCTCGTAACCGATTATTTTGTCAATCGTTTCGCCCTTTGAACCGTTGCGGTAGGCACGAGGTGTTTCCTGTTTTTCCGAACGGAATTTCCGAAAAAAATGTTTGGCAATATATTCTCTTGTCGTATATTGTGAGCCTTCCGTTATGACGGGGCATGGCGCAGCTGGTAGCGTGCCTGCTTTGGGAGCAGGAGGTCCCGAGTTCGAGTCTCGGTGCCCCGACCATAGAGAGCGGCGACAGGGATATGTGCCCGTAGCTCAATGGATAGAGCATCAGCCTTCTAAGCTGAGGGTTACAGGTTCGAGTCCTGTCGGGCATACAGGAAGAGGTTTTTTGGCTTTTCATGGTGATTGTAGCTCAGCTGGTTAGAGCGCCAGGTTGTGGCCCTGGAGGTCGGGGGTTCGAGTCCCCTCATTCACCCCGGTTCTGCTTCCGTAATTTCGGCGAAGCGTTTTTTTTGATTGATTGGCCCCATCGACTAGTGGTTAGGTCATCACCCTTTCAAGGTGGTAGCACGGGTTCGAATCCCGTTGGGGTCACACCATAGCTCCGATAAACTTCGCGGTTTTGACGTGAGTT